>LSQX01286948.1_pt4 | contig 95863 bp, 74 predicted proteins | sample 654561 | NCBI WGS metagenome assembly LSQX01 (sample SAMN04489861, study PRJNA283612) | anaerobic digester metagenome | isolation source: 4 biogas reactors fed with cattle manure at either 37C or 55C with and... | place: Denmark: Kongens Lyngby | collected 2014 | reverse complement strand
TTGCTCTATCCGGCTGAGCTACGGGTACAATTTCGATACGACCGATATTATACCACTAAAAATCGATTTTGTCAAGTGCAAATTAGCGCCTGCACAAAAAAATCTTAGACCGGCCGGGCATTTCAGCCCGCCGGTCCATAAAGTCCCCGCCTCACATACAAATTAGTAATTGTACGCTCGGCTCCCACCCTCACGTGTCACGTCGTCTGCGCGGCGGTTGTAAGGTTGCGATGTAAAGGTGCGGTTGTGCCGTATGCTGGGCGTCTGTTTAAATTGTGTCCCACGCCCCGAACCGGACTCGAACAGCATGCCGGTTTTCTCCCCGACACAAGGAGTTCGCGCACGCCCGCCGTATCACGCTACCATGCTTTTCTTTATAGTTCGGTCGTCCAGTTGATTCCCTGAATTTTGGTGTTCAGCTCGCGCCACTCTTTTGAGAAATCGTCTATCTCTTTTCTCAACTCGCGCATATCAACGGTGCTGCGCACTTTGATTTCCGACTTACCATAGCGCATGACAACCTCGCCCGCCTCGTCCGCAAAATCGCGGAGCACCGACAGTTTCATCGCCAGCGCATCGCGGCGCGCAAGCAGCTCTGTCATTGTCACGCCGCTTTCATCGGTGATACGCGCATTTACAAGGTTTATTTTGGATATAAGCTCCTCGAGCTGCGACACACACTCGTCAAGCTCGGCAAGCAGGTCGTGCGGAGACTCGAGCGGCACATCGCCCTCCTGAACTTTGGCATTTTGGAGCAGTCGCGCACGCAGCTGCTGGATACGCCGCTGTAAATCGGCGCGCAAGTTAAGCGCCTCGGCAAGTTTCAATGTGCCGCACCTCCGAATAAAAATATTACTTTAATTATATCGCTATTGCGGCTGCCGGTCAAGCGATTTACCGATATATAATATTATTGTAATATGTTTCCTTTGAGCCGCTATCCTCCATTGCCCGACACAGCTTATAATCTACCTTGCGCTATAAGCATTATATATATGCCGACTTGTCAATAAAAATCCGCCGGCGCGACTGTGCCGCGGCTGAAAAATGTCTACTTTACGCTGTCACACTACACTTGCTGCCTTATCTTTGGCGCTGCCGTGTGCTGTCCTGACGCGTGGCGGTGAAGCAGGTTCTGGATACGCTCGACCGGGTTGAGCAGGCTGCTTATCGACTGGTCGCGGTTCAGGGTATCTATTATAAGTGAGATATATTTACTCATGTTAGCCTCTGCATACCACGGCCTTTCAACGAGTTCTTTAGGATGATAAATTAGGTTCGTGGTAAAGAGTTTTGTGACGTACTCCTCTTCATACGCACGATCCATTTTTTCCAGCCCTTCAGTAAAGAACGCAAAGGTGACAAAAATAAAAATACGCCTTGCGCCCTTATCTTTAAGCTGCTTTGCCACGTCAAGCATCGACTCGCCCGATGCGATGATATCGTCGACTATTATAACGTCCATACCCTCAACACTGCGGCCGAGGTATTCATGTGCAACAATGGGGTTTTTGCCGTTAACTACGCGGGTATAGTCGCGACGCTTGTAGAACATACCGAGATCGAGCTTAAGCACCGACGAATAGTAAAGACAACGGGACATCCCGCCCTCGTCCGGCGATATGATCATCAATTTTTCGGGATGAAACTCTATATCGGGCACCTCTCGCACCAGTGCTTTAAGCATCTGGTAGGTTGGATGCACGTTGTCAAATCCGCAAAGCGGTATGGCATTCTGGACACCGAGGTTGTGCACGTCAAACGTTATAATATTTGACACTCCCATGCGCTCGAGCTCCTGAAGTGCCATTGCACAGTCAAGCGATTCGCGCATTTGGCGCTTGTCCTGCCGGCTTTCGTAAAGCATCGGCATTATAACCGATATGCGCCTTGCCTTGCCTCCGATTGCGCCAATAATACGTTTGAGATCCTGAAAGTGGTCGTCGGGGCTCATCGGAAATTCTTTGCCGTACATCCGCAGCGTCACGCCGTAATTGTAAAGATCCGCAAATATATAGGTGTCATGTCCACGCATCGTGCTGCGCAGCATACATTTGGCTTCACCTGTACCAAAGCGCTCGCAGATCGGGGTAACGATGAACGACTCGTCCGTTCCGCGCCACTCACGAAGATATTTGTCCACCTGTGCGACAAAGTCTTCGCTACCCCTCATCCCGATAACGCTTAATTCTCCGAAAAATTTATTTTGCAAAACCGCACCACCTTAAATTACCTTATTAAGTTTACACAATAAAACTTTTCAATTTAATTATAGCAAATTCCTTATGGATTTTCAACTGATACAGTCCGAAATCAGGCATCGCGCGAATTTTCGGCTAAAATAACAACTGGCATGCGTATTTGCATGGTGTATATATAGTATTTTCGTCAACCGAGGCAAATAAACAGCCCGGGGTCTTTCTGCAGATCCCGGGTTGTATCATTGTTCTATCACAAAATCTGAGTTGCCTATTGCCGGATTTGCCTCGAATCTGGTTGTGGCCAGTCTATACACGAGTGTTTCGCCCCTGTATATCTCAGCTGAAAAAATGCAGTTGTATTTTACCGAGATATAAACCACCTTTCGCATGTTCTGCTCGGGATATTCACACTCGACAAAATAGAGATTGTCGCTTTCGGTGCGCTGATGCGAGATTTTGAGACCTTCTCCACCCGTTTCAAGCATGATTTCAATAGACGGCAGCCCTAGTTGATATTCAAGCGAAAAATCCCCTCCGGCGGGATAAATGCGCTTTTGCTCACTGCCTCCAGCGGCATAGTCTGTATACTCAATATTTTTGCCGTCGCATACTATAAGCGTCGGTTTAGGAGCTGCCTCCTCGTATAACTGCGCGCGGTATTTTTCTCCGTCGCGTTTCAGTTTAAGCTCGCGCGAAAGCGTCCTTTGCCCGTCGCCATAAGTTATCTTCGCCTCCATATAAAAGGCTTCGGTCGGCTTTGAATCCTGCAAAATCTCAAGCAAAACCGCGGGGTCGATGTCATATTCAAGCACATAATCGTCCGATAATGCCGGCGCACCCGAAAGCGAGGCATATATGCGCTGCTCGTCGCCGCCAATTTGTATTTCTGGCGGATGTGTTTCATCCTCTCCGAGCAACCTCTCAAGCGGTTCGGGCAGTTTTATCATGTGTATTTTATAAAGGCCATACAGAACAAACACGAAAACCGCCGCCGCTGCCGCAAACATAATCGCGGTTGCCAGCGCCGTGCGAATTTTTTCGCGCCTGATTTTCACGTCGTAGTTCATATTTATATGCGCAGTCGTCCGCTGCGGTTTAGGTAGTGCTTTCGGAGCCGCTTTGCTCCGCTTCTTTGGGTTTTGTTTCTTTCAGTTCTTTCCGGCAAATATTTTCATCAAGCCCAAGCCCCGACGCAATGCGTGCGCTCGGGTTTTTCAGCATAATAAAAATTATCGTAAAAATTGCAAAACCGATTGCAATGACAAGTCCCGCCTCTACATAGCGCTCGGTTGAAAACATAACTGCCGACACGCCAAGTATTGCGCAAATTGCATATAGTATGTGCACCGACTGTTTTTGATTGAAACCCATGTCAATGAGCTTGTGATGGATATGTCCGCGGTCGGGGGAAAAGGGGTTTTTCCCGTTAAGTATTCGCCTTATGAACGCAAAAGCTGTATCGCCGATAGGCAGCCCAAAAATCGACAGCGGGATGAAAAACGACATCGCAGTGTGGAATTTAAAAAGTCCCTCAATTGACAAAAGCGACATTACATATCCCAAAAACAGCGCGCCGGTGTCGCCCATAAAAATCTTCGCGGGATTGGTGTTAAACGGCAGAAAACCAAGGCATGCGCCGACCATTATAGCGGTCAACAGTGCCGACGTGCCGTCACCGTTGAGCAGCATGACGAGCAGCAGCGACGCACAGCATATAGCCGACACTCCGCAGGACAGCCCGTCAAGACCGTCTATCAGATTTATGGCGTTTGTCAGCCCCACAATCCACAGGATTGTTATCGGTATTGAAAAAACTCCGAGCGGGATGTATGTTCCAAACAGGTTTACGAATGTTATCGTCACACCCTGGGAAACCGCAATTGCGGCAACCGCTATCTGTGCGGCAAGCTTTATGAGCGCGTGAAGCCTGAACACGTCGTCGAGTATACCCGTGACGACAAGAATTGCGCCGCCGAGCCACATTGCGACAAGCGTGGGCGTAAATTCACAGAAAACCAGTGTCGTAAGCGTATAGCCGAGGAATATAGACAGCCCGCCGAGCCTTGGAATCGGCTCCTTGTGCATCCTGCGGTTATCGCGCGGCACATCTATGGCGCCGATACGATAGGCTATCATCCTTGCCATCGGTGTTGTCGTAAAAGCTATCAGACCCGCGAACACAAGCGCGGTAAGAAGCATTATCATTTCTGCACTAAAGCTCATGTCAATCACCGTTTGCGCGATGGGACGCGCCTGCCTTTCTTTTCGACCATGCGCCGCGCATCAGCGAGGCGGTTCGCTTCAAATCTTCTTCCCAGCAATCGGCACGGTCGCTTGTATAGCGCTGTACGGCAGCAAATCGCCTGACTCCCAGCTCATATAGCTTTGCCATTATAAGCTCGAAATCAACGCGTCCCTCGCCGGGGAAAAGACCGTCATGGGCGTCGCGTCTTGTGTCTTTCAGCTGCGCGGCAAATATATGCCCGCGCCCGCTATCAAGCTCGGCTGTGACAAGCCGGGCAAGCTCGCCGGGCGCATCAGCGCCCTCCGGCGGCTCGACGCCGCAGTAGAGATTGCCGATGTCGGGGTACAGTCCAAAATTGGGCATGCCAATCCGTCGCACAAATTCTGCCGCTTTAGATACCGTATTCATAAAAGGCGACTTTCCGGTGCCAAGAGCAACTGTCACGCCCGACGCCGCGGCGTAAAGGGCTGCCGAACGCAGGGATTCCTCAAAATACTTTGCGCCGTCGGCTGTCATATCAAGTGTATCCATATCACAATCAGCAAGCTGAATCAGGTTTATCCCCATGTTTTCGGCAAATCTGACCGTGCCGCGCAAAATATCGATGGCGCGTTTGCGGGCAGCGGGGTTGGGACTTGCGAGCAGGAGGCTGCATGGTATCGAAAGGCTTATCGAGCCTATTCGAACGCCCGAGTCGTTTTGAAAGTCGCGGACTGCCCTTCGCATGCCGTAAGGCATCTCAAGGCGAGCAGCCCTACTGTCGTCGTCGCTTATAAAAAGCTCGAGTGCGTCGAATCCCGCTTTGGCGGCGGCATCGAGCTTCTGCCGCCAAGTCAGGCTCGGCGGCAGCGCCTCCTCCAATATAGCAAGAGACATGCGTGACATTTTATACAATTCTCACCGTCTTCATTTTCTGCTCGACAAGCGGTCTGTCCTGCGCGTCGGTTGGTACCGACGCGATCTTGTCGACGTTCTCCATGCCCTCCACGACGTGGCCGAACGCTGCATAGCTGCCGTCAAGGAAGGTAGCATCGGCATGGCAGATGAAAAACTGCGACGATGCCGAGTCGTATTTGCTGCTGCGCGCCATCGAGATTGTACCGCGCTTGTGTGAGAGGTTGTTTTCAACGCCGTTGGCCTTAAACTCGCCTTTGATTGATTCGCTCGAGCCTCCCATACCGGTGCCGGTCGGGTCGCCTCCCTGAATAACAAATCCGGGTATAACTCTGTGGAATATAAGGCCGTCGTAAAAGCCTTCGCTCACCAGTTTTTCAAAGTTGGCGACCGTGGTAGGTGCGGCTTCTCTGTCCAGCTCCAGTTTTATTTCGGAGCCGTCTTCCATCGTTATTATTACCATTTTAACCTCTTTACAAATATTTTCTATCTGTCTTTTTCCTGCCCGCGTCAGTCTATAATTTTGCCCTGACCGGACTGCCTTACAAGATCGAAAAACGTGTATATGTCGACGTAAACATAGTTGTGCCTTTTATCCTTCGTCTCGGCATATTTACTGAATTCAGACACGCAATGGGCGATTTGTGACGGGCTGTTGCATATAGTGCGAAACGCCGCAAAGTTTATGCCCGACTGGAGGTTTGAGCTTATAAAGTTATACATCTCTTTGGGCGTGTCGGCGCCCATCGGGTCGATGCCGTTTTGCAGATACAAATACGGCACTCCCTTATAAATTGTCAGCCTCTTGCTTCTGTCGTTGTGCATGCTGCCGACCGGTGCAATTTTGTTATACATCTCCATGACTTCGGGCGTCACAGGGTTCGTGCCGTTGATTATAAAGCCCACGATGTCAAGATTAAACCTCTTGAAATACGGCTCGTTATAGTCCACCCATTTGTCGGCTGCGCTCGGCAGCGCGCGCAGTCTGGTGTCTATAAGCGCTGACGGGAATACATATCCGGCACCGCTGTCCCCCGATATTATGTAGTCATTCGGCGTCAGGTTTTCCATCACATATTCCCACACCATGGGCACGCGGTCCGAAAGGTTGGGGTTAAACGCCCAGTTGAGCGGCAATGTTCCCCTTGCGTTGTCGCCCCAGAAGTTTGGGACATGCTTTTTCAGCCATGCCGAGGAGTCATAGTCGCCGAGATAGATTGTCCAGTAAACCGTATCCTCGTCAAAGGTGAGCTTTTCCGCCGGTCTCGTGTTTTCGTATGTTTCGCGTGACAGCTTGAACTGGGTATAAAACGAGCCGTTTGACATCCATGCCGGATGGGCGGCGTCCGCTTCTTTTACGCAGTTATAGGTTGTTATAAGCTGCGTAAACGCCCACTCGAGCTGGGTAGGCTCCACGTTGCTGTGCCCTCTGAAGGTTGTATACTTCATCCACCACGGCGGGAAACCGAGCAGCTGCACCATCTCGCCGCCCGACCGGTCGTACATGGTCTGAAGAATCAGCTCAAGCGTCTTTCTGTCTGTATTCGGCGGCTGGTCGGGGTCATCACATGGGCGCTGCTGTTTGGTCGGGGTAAGGTCGAAGAAGAACATCTTGTGGTAGATATAGTAGTCATGGCTGGGAATCTGGTTATACCTGCTGTCCGTGCCCTCCGCCTTTTGATATATCACATTTGTGGGCACAGTACCCGCGCCGTCCAGCGTATATGCTATGTGGGTATTCGAACAGCTGTCCATATACTTTTCGAGCGCCCACAAATATGCGTCGCACTTGGCACTGCCCGACGACTGGATGTCGGTGCCGGCAATTTTTGTCCCCGGCTCACCATCAAACATGCCGACAAGCGACATTTTCGCCTCAACACCGTTTTTTACAAGGAAACTATAGAGGCTGTCCGGCGACTCGTCGTATTTGACGGGCAGGTAGCCTTCAACTCCGCATATAGTTGAAGCGACATTTGACGTCGCCGGCACCTCGGGGTCCCACAGCACAATGCCATATTCCTTTATAAATGGCATAAGGAAGTCCCAAAGCTCGTCGGCAGTCGCCAGCGTTACCGTATTAAAGCCTTCAAACGTCTTGCCGGGACCCATCATATAGGACAGCCAAAACTGGTCGGATTCGTCGAAATCCTGATAGACGAGTAAATTCGACTCGCCCTCCGCATAGCGCCTGTTGAGCAGCCCCTGAAGGCAGGTATAAAGCCGCACGACGTCGGTTTCCCAAAAACCGGCGAGGTTATTCATGCCCTTGGCTATGATATATATTGTGCCCGGTTCTTGATAGCTGCCATTATAAAGCAGATTTGCGACCGGGGTCAGTTCTTCAACGTCTGCCGATATGTAGTGCTGGATAAAGTAGTCGACGGCGGCGGCAGTGCCCTTCGGCGTGTTGCCGAGTATGACTATTTTGTCGCCGTCGGCTTTTATCACAAAAGCGCCCGGGCCGAGTGAATCAAGCGCGTTTTTGCTTGCCTCGCGTACGGTTTCGCCCACAAGTATCTCAAACCGGGTCTCCTCCTGCACGCCGGGCTTGACCCAGTCAGTGGTAAGCTTAAACTCCACACCATAGGCTTCGACTAACGCTTTGCGCAGCTTCACCGCGGCGTCGGTTTCAACTTTGTCCGATATGTCGCCGCGTACAAGAACATATTTCGGCGCGCCGCCCTCGACGAGCGCGAGCTTCACTTTCGAGGGCATTTTATCGTCCTCGCTGCAGCCCGCAAACAGCAAAAGCAGCGAGAGCAGCACCGCAGCCAGCATAAAAACCTTCTTCATCCGAACTTACCCCCGGCACAAATTGCCGTCACTGTTTCGGCGCCCGCACCAAATGCTTATTTTATCTGAGCAAATCCGACTTTTCTGTAAACCTTTGAAAGCGTGCGTGATGCAATTCTTGATGCGCGCTCGGCACCGGTCTTCATCACCTGCTCAAGATAAGGCTTATTTGCCATAAGCTCTGCATACTTGTCCTGGATGGGCTGAAGCCCGTCGGCTGTCACTTCGGCAACCGCCATTTTAAACTCGCCGTAACCGCGACCTTCAAACTCGCGCTCTATCTCCTCATCTGTCTTACCTGTAAAGCACGAGTAGATTGTCATAAGGTTGGCTATCCCCTCTTTGCCTTCACCGCGGCGGATTTCGGCCCCCGAGTCTGTCACCGCGCGCTTGAACTTGCGCACAATGACGTCGCGCCCGTCAAGCAGCGATATAACCGCGTTTTCGTTTTCGTCCGATTTGCTCATCTTCTTTGTGGGGTCGGCAAGCGACATTATCCTTGCGCCGGTCTGGGGTATATAATCTTCCGGCACGCGGAAAGTCTCTCCGTAAATGCCGTTGAAACGAATGGCTATATCTCTTGCCAGCTCTATATGCTGCTTTTGGTCGGAGCCGACCGGTACAAGGTCGGTCTGATAAAGCAATATATCGGCCGCCATCAGTACCGGATAGGTGAAAAGGCCCGCGTTTATGTTGTCGGCGTTCTTTGAGCTTTTTTCTTTGAACTGTGTCATGCGCGAAAGCTCGCCGAACATCGAAAAGCAGTTGAGTACCCACGCAAGCTGCGCATGGGCCGAAACGTGGCTTTGCACAAACAGGATGTTTTTATCGGAATCAAGTCCGCTTGCCAAAAGCAACGCAAGCGTTTCATAGGTGCGTCTGCGCAGCTCTGCCGGCACCTGGCGCACCGTTATTGCGTGAAGGTCGACAACACAATAAAGGCAGTCCGCTTCGTCCTGCAGCTTTGTCCAGTTGCGCATCGCGCCCAGATAATTGCCGAGTGTGAGCACACCGCTCGGCTGTATGCCCGAAAATATTATCTTTTTTCGCTGCTGTCCAATGTCCCCGGATTCCATTTTCATGTCCCTCATTATATTTGTTGTTGTCATTTTATAAATTCGAACTCAAAATCAAAAATGCGTACGGTATCTCCGTCGGTCGCGCCTGCCGCCTCGAGCACATCTATCACACCGGATCTGCGCAATACCCGCTGGAAGTAATGCAGAGAATCGCGGTCGCTGAAGTTGACCTGTGCAATAAGCCGCTCGAGCCACTCGCCTTCGACGATATATTTGCCGCCTTCTTTTTTGACCGTAACCTCCCGATCTTTTTTGTCCTCAAAATCCTCGGGCTTCAGTTCAGGTTCGTATATTTTTATCGGCGGCAGCAGTTTCAAGCGCTCCGAAACAAGATGAATAAGATTTTTGATATTATACCCGGTCACAGCCGAGATGTATATATGCTCATAGCCGTACTCGTCGCAGAACTTCTCGAAATCCTCAAGCAAAGAGCTGTCGGCCACCATGTCATATTTGTTGCCGGCAATAATCTGCGGACGCAGTGCAAGCTCTTTGTCGTATTTTTTAAGCTCTTCATTTATCAGTCGCATGTCTTCGCGTGGGTCGCGTCCCGACATGCCCGAAATATCGACCACATGCACAAGCAGCCGGCAGCGCTCGATGTGACGCAAAAAGTCATGGCCCAGCCCCGCGCCCTCGGACGCGCCCTCTATAAGACCGGGGATGTCCGCAACGACAAAGCCCGCGCCGTCGTCGCCGGTTTTCACCACGCCGAGGTTCGGGGAAAGCGTCGTGAAGTTGTAGTCTGCTATCTTCGGGCGCGCGGCGCTGATTTTTGCAAGTATTGACGACTTGCCTACGTTTGGCATACCTATAAGTCCGACGTCGGCAAGCATTTTTAGTTCCAAAATTACCTCTTTTTCTTCGCCTTTCAAGCCAGCCTTCGCAAACCTTGGTATCTGGCGGGTCGATGTGGCAAACCGCGCGTTGCCCCAACCGCCCTTTCCGCCACGGCAAACGACAAACGGCTCGCCGTCGGACATATCATGTATAATCTTACCCGTCGCCGCATCGCGTACCAATGTTCCGGGCGGAACGGGCAAAACAAGGTCGGGCCCATCTGCTCCGTGGCATTTTTTGGACTTTCCGTCTTCGCCATTTTGCGCAATAAACTTGCGCCGGTAACGGTAGGCAAGCAGCGTATTGGCGCCATCGTCAACGGTGAGTATTATATCGCCGCCTTTGCCTCCGTCGCCGCCCGACGGGCCGCCGTATGCTACATATTTTTCCCTGCGGAAGGCAACACAGCCGTTGCCGCCGTCACCGGCTTTCAGCAACAGTTTAACGTAATCGGTTATCATATCTTCCTATATGGTATTTATAAAGTATGGGTAGCCGCCTCAAAGTGTGCTGCGGCAGCTTCAGGCAACGAGACAGTATTTGACAATAACAATGAAAAGCCCTGTCGCCCGGCTGTTTGGCTTTGTATGCTAATATTCATTCCCGGCCGCAGAAATTGTATTCATCTAAGGCATTTGCCTTGTCTTATCGCGGCTAAAATTTCGGCTGTATTAAAAGGGACGTGCAATAAAGCGCGTCCCTCAGCTTTGCGCGCTGTATGCGCGTCAAACTTTATTTGCATTCTATACTGTCAGCCCCGGCCTTCGTCTCTGCCGTCGTCGCGCGGGTCCGACTTTTGCGCGCTTTGCGTGCTGTGCTCGTCCGCGCTCGGCTGCTCGCTGAAAATTATCGGCTGACAATGGCTTACGCCCGAAGGCCAGTCCATAAAGTCAAAATTAAAAATGTCGCTGTAATAATCGGCTTCAAGCTCGCCGAGATCGGAATCAAGCTCGTCAAGATACTGTCGCATGCGCTCCGACTCTTCGGCAAGCTCCGCAACCTCGTCCACAAGCTTTGTGATCGCGGCGGCAACAGCCCGAAGTGCTGTCGTTTCGGGAGTTTCGTTGCCGTCTGGAAGGTTTTCAACGATTTCATTTATATAAGCGGCGAGCTCGGCGGGGCTCATTTCGCTCATGTCGCCACCGCCGCAACCCGCTCCGCTCTTACGCGCGCTCAATGTATTCGCCGGTACGGGTATCAATACGCAACACGTCTCCGACATTTATAAACAGCGGAACCTTGATAGTCACGCCAGTTTCAAGCGTTGCGTTCTTTGTAGCGCCCGTAGCGGTATCACCGCGTACACCCGGCTCGGTTTCGGTTACCTCAAGTTCAACGAACATCGGCGGCTCTACCAAAAATACGTTGCCTTTGTAGGAGTTGACTCTGCACATCATATTTTCTTTGACAAACTTGAAGTTCTCACTTAGTTTGTCGGTACCTATTGGCAGCTGTTCATAGGTTTCGGTGTCCATGAAGTAGTAGAGATCGCCGTCACTATAGAGATATTGCATCTCTTTACGCTCGATATAAGCGGTTTCAAATTTGTCTGTGGGGCTGAAGGTCTTTTCAATCACGCTGCCGGTAATGACGTTTCTAAGTTTTGTGCGAACGAAAGCCGCTCCTTTGCCCGGTTTTACGTGCTGAAATTCAATGACCTGCATTACTTCGCCGTCCAGCTCGAATGTGGTGCCGTTTTTGAAATCACCGGCAGTTACCATAAAACTCAACCTCTTATTTATAGAATTATTACTTTATTTAACGCATTATATTCTATCTTATTTTGATACACTTTTCAAGCGAAATCATGCGACATAATGCGTTTCGCGAAAAAAATTTACATTTGCGCTATACAAAATCGTATCCTAAAATTATTTGCTTATTTCAGCATGCCGCCCACTATATCCGCGACCGCCCCGAGAGCCTCATCGAGCTTGGATACGTCGCGCCCGCCAGAGGCTGCGCTGTCCGGACGACCGCCGCCCCTGCCGCCTGCTATCGCGGCGACAGCTCCGGCTATTTTGCCTGCATGAGCACCCGCTTTAACAGCCTCCGCACCGCAGCCGACGGCAAATGTTATCTTTTCTCCGTCGGTCGAGGCGACCACAATGACTATATCGGGATGGGACGTCTTTGCCTCATCCGTCATTGTGCGTGCGGCGTCGACATCAATGTTTCCGGCATTGTATACCGCGACTTTGACAGTGCCGACGCTTTCGGCTGTTTCGTAGAGTTTTGCCACCTCGGCGGCAGCAAGCTTCGATTCTGCAACTTCTACCTCGCGGCGCGCCGCTTTAAGCTCGGCTTGAAGCTGCGCTGCACGGCGCGGCAGGTCGGCCGGGCCGTTTGCTTTCAGCTCTTTTGCGGTCTCGGCAATGGTGTTTTCGCGTTCGCGCAGCACCTGCAATACACCCAGACCCGTTGTGGCCTCTATGCGGCGCACGCCGGCCGCGACGGACGACTCTGAAATAATCTTGAAAAGTCCGGTTTTGGCGGTGTTGTCAAGGTGCGTACCTCCGCAAAGCTCGCATGAAAAGTCGCCCATCTTAACAACACGCACCGAATCGCCGTATTTTTCGCCAAACAATGCGAGTGCGCCCATTTTGCGTGCCGTTTCAATATCGGTTTCGGTGATTTCCACCGGCTCGCCCGCAAGTATATTTTCGTTTACAATACGCTCGACCGCGTCAATCTCCTCCGGGGTAAGCGCCGCAAAGTGCGAAAAGTCGAAACGCACGCGCTCGTCGTCGACATATGAACCTGCCTGCTCTACATGTGTGCCCAGTACTTTTCTCAAAGCAGAATGGAGCAGGTGCGTAGCCGAGTGATTGCGTTTGATTGCGTCGCGGCGCTCGGCGTCAACTGTAAGCTTCAGCGTATCGCCAACTGCAACCTCGCCGCTTTCAAGCGTGCAGATATGGACATAAACGTCTTCGCTTTTCTTTGTATCGGTGACGGTCAGCAGCACGCCGTCGCCCTCTATTTTGCCGGTGTCGCCTACCTGTCCGCCGCTCTCGCCATAAAATACCGTTTTATCAAACACCAGCGAAATCTCACCTTCGTTGATGCGCTCGACAAACTCGCCGTCGGCGACAATGGCAACAACTTTCGCCTCGCACTCGGTCATATCGTATCCCAAAAACTCCGTTTTGGGAAGGTTCTCAAGCTCAGACTTCGACGACTCGCTCCAGCCGCCTATACCGGCTCTGGCGGTGCGAGCGCGCTCGCGCTGCTCCGCCATCAGCTCGAGGAATTTGTCCTCGTCAACAGTCAGGCCCGACTCGGCGGCTATCTCACGCGTCAGGTCAATCGGGAAGCCGAAAGTGTCGTACAGCCTGAAAACATCCTCGCCCGAAAGCTCGGTTCTATCCGCAGCTTTGGCATCGGCAATAATTTGGGACAGTATTCCGAGCCCGGCGTCGATTGTGGCTGCGAAACGCTCTTCTTCGGTTTCAACAACGCGCTTTATATAATCAAGCTTTTCGGTCAGCTCGGGATATTCGCCGTAATTTTCGCGCGCGACGACGTCTATTATCTCGGTCAGGAAAGGCCTGTTTATACCCAACAGACGCCCATGGCGTGCAGCGCGGCGCAAGAGTCGGCGCAGCACATATCCGCGTCCTTCGTTTGACGGCACAACGCCGTCGCATACCATAAAGGTTGTGGAGCGGATATGGTCGGTTATAACGCGCAGCGAAACGTCCGTCTTTTCGCTGCTTCCATACTCGATGCCGGCTATTTCGCTGACCTTGAGCATTATGTTTCTTATTGTATCGACTTCGAACAGGTTGCCCACGCCCTGCATTATGCATGCCAGACGCTCGAGGCCCATGCCCGTGTCGATGTTGGGATGCGCAAGCCTTGTATAGTTACCCTCACCGTCGCTGTCAAACTGCGTGAATACAAGGTTCCAAAACTCCATATAGCGGTCGCAGTCGCAGCCAGGCTTGCATTCGGGGCTGCCGCAGCCGTATTCGGGCCCTCTGTCGAAATGGATTTCCGAGCAGGGGCCGCACGGACCTGCACCATGCTCCCAGAAGTTGTCCGGTTTGCCGAGCCTTACTATTCGGTCAGCAGGCAAACCCACCTCATTATGCCAAATTTCAAATGCTTCGTCGTCGTCTGTATATATTGTTACCCAAAGCCTGTCGACAGGCATTTTCAGCCACTCGGTTATATACTCCCACGCCCATGTTATAGCTTCCCGTTTGAAATAATCGCCAAACGAGAAGTTGCCCAGCATCTCAAAAAATGTGCCGTGGCGGGCGGTCAGTCCCACTCTTTCTATGTCGGGGGTGCGTATACACTTCTGGCAGGTTGCCATTCTCCTGCAGGGCGGCTCTTCCTCGCCGGTGAAATATTTTTTCAGCGGCGTCATTCCTGCATTGATAAGCAGCACCGACTTGTCTCCGATTGGTACAAGCGGAAAACTTTTGTGCCGGAGATGACCTTTTGATTCAAAAAAACGCAGAAAACTCTCGCGCAGGTCATTGAGCGAGGTCCATTCCATGATATTATATCCGTCCTTAAACTTTATTAAAATTTTAATTTTATCCTATTATAGTATAGCCCGGCAACCCGGTCATAACAAGTAAGTGTAGCAGAAAAAGCACTCTTTGTCAAGTTTTACAGCCTTTATTTGCCTATGGTTTTAACGCAAAACAACGCCGCTGCGCAAGCGTCCATATTTGTGTCGTGCGGCTGGATTTTCGGCTGTCTTTCCATGTTGCGATCAGTCTTTATTTTTGAAAAACTGATAGTAGTAACATTTTATCATGCCATTATAGAGATTTCTAACCTTATCGGCGCGGCGTCCGTACAGCCGCTCGAACCCCTCGTGCGATGAGAGCACGTAAATTTGCCACTTACCAAGCCTTTTCCAGTTTTGGCCCATCGTTTTGTATAGCGCCTCGCACTGCTTTCTATCGAGGAGCCGCTCCCCATAGGGCGGATTGCAGACCACCGTTCCGCGCCTGCCGCCCGTTTCGATTTCGAGCGCGTCTGCTACAAAAGTTTTGACATACCGGCTCACGCCCGCGCGCTCGGCGCACTCACCGGCTATCCTCACACACTCGGGGTCGATGTCGGACGCATAAGCTTCGAAAACTGCGTCGGTTTTGATTTCCGAGCGCGCCTCTTCAAAGGCATCTTTCCATACCGACGCCGCAAGATATTTCGCGTTTTGCGCGGCAAACGAGCGACTCAGCCCGGGCGCACGGTCTGTCATCAGCATTGCAGCCTCAACAGCTATCGTGCCGGAGCCGCAGAAAGGATCCCACAGCAGCACTTCCGGGCGGGGACGGGAGAGTTTTGCCAGCGCGGCGGCCAGCGTTTCGCGCAGCGGCGCCGTAACCGTCTCCGGTCTGTAGCCTCGCTTATGCAATGGCACCCCGCTCGTGTCTATCATCAGCCAAGCGCGGTCGCGGAGTATGAAAAATTCGGCGCGGCAGGTCGGGCCGGTCTCGGGAAAAACAGAAAGCGGATAAAATCGCTTCATGCGCTCGACAATAGCTTTTTTCACTATGCTTTGACAGTCAGGCACCGAATATAGCTTGCTTTTTATCGCATGACCGGTAACGGGAAAACGATCATCGCGCCCTATAAACTCCTCCCATGGCAGCGCGCGCGTCCCCTCAAAAAGTGCGTCAAACGTCTCGGCCATAAAGCTTCCGAGCACGATATAAATGCGCTCTGCATATCTTGAACGGATGTTGACGCGCGCTATATACTCGCGTGGCGCCGTGAAAAACACCCTTCCGTCGATTGTCTCCGTACGCCTGCAACCCATAGCGTCGAGCTCCTCGCCGAGCAGGCGCTCAAGCCCGAACAGGCAAACGGCACAGAAATTTAAAGTGTCAGCCATAAATTCTCTCTCTGTTTGTTGTTGTCCAGAATTTTATTATACATTTGCACCGAAAACCGCCGGAAGCGAAACATTGTGTTTCGTCCGGCGGGCCGGCTTACTCACCAGTCGGGCAGGATATAATCGTGCGCCCATGTTTCTTCGGGCTCGGTTTCCTCGGGCTCGATGTCAACCGGCATTGTGTCCTCCGGCGGCGGCTCGTCAATCACCGGTTCGGTTTCCGGCGGCTCCGTTTCGCCAGGATCAAGCGGCTCGGTTTCGGGAGGCGAGGTTTCGGCCGGTTCGGTTCCCGGCGTTGTCGGCTCCTCTGTTTCGGACTGCGGTATCGAGTCGTCGGGGAGCAGCCATTCTTCGTCGTCTACATACCCTTCCTCGTCCTCATAGTTTGTATCCGGCGGCTCGGTTTCGGCCGGATCCAATTTTTTGTACATGCCGAGCACGTCGTCTCCGGGATTGTAGTGCGCCGTGCACAATCTGTTAAACTGTGCGCCGGCAAAGCTTGTGCCCGGATACGTCCCTTCCGGTAGCGATGCCGCAAAAAACGGCTGGTTAGGCGATGTTGACAGCGGAGCTCCTATCGGAACCTCGCGGTAGACATATTGAGCGTCGGTAATATAAATCCGCGGCACCGGGAAACTGCGGTAAATATTAAGCATGCCCACATATTTTATGTGAGATGCGGGACAGCTGGAAGTGGCCACACCGCCGCTAACAACGTCATAGGCGACAAGCTTGTGCACGTCGCACGGCTCTGTGGGAACGGTATCAACCGTAAAATAGCCGGTCTCGATTCGGGATTCGCCTCTCGCGTCGGCACGACAAGCCTCTGTCGGCACTTTGCCGGAATCTTTGCAATACTGCGCCGTCACAACGCCGTCGGCAAGCTTAAAAGTTTTAATCGGCTCGCCTTTCGCGGCGGCCTCTTCAAAAACTCTCTCGTGTAAAATTGCCATAAGGTCGTCCCACACCTTGAGTGCGGGGCTGTACGACGCGGAGAATTTAGAAAGGCTCTTTGGCATTTCATAGCCGAACCAGCAGCCGGCGATATAATAGGGCGTGTATCCGACGAACCAGCGGTCGTTGTCTGACGAGGTCGTGCCGGTCTTGCCCGCGACGTCGACTTTATTTTTCAGCGTCATGCGCGCCGCCGTACCATAGTCGACGACCTCCTCGAGCATTTTGGTCATTATCGACGCGTTCTGCTCGCTTATCACGATTTCGGAGCCGCCGGTATTGTCGACTATGACATTGCCGTCGCGGTCGATGATTTTAAGCACAAGCTTTGGCGGGTTGAAAATTCCGTTATTTGCGAAAATTGAATACGCGGCGGTCAGCTCCTTGAGCGTCAGCCCATAGTTCATCTGACCGAGCGCAAGCGCCGCATAATCCATATCGGATATTACTACTCCGCCGGCCAGCTCCCTTGAGTCTATAAAGCTGTCGATATGCAGTTTGTTTTTCACAAAGTCAAACGAAGCGGAAAGCGACAGCTTTTGAAGCACTTTATAGGATACCGTGTTCAGCGAGTGGCGTATCGCAAAATGGACGGTCGTAAGCCCTCGATAGCTTTTGTCATAGTTATTTGGATAACCGTCGGGACGGCTGTAAATGATTCTGCCGTCCGGGCCGACAGTTTCGTTGCCGAAAGTGGCGGGCGAGTCGTCTATAGGCGAGCCGAACGTTATATGTCCGTATTCGAGCGCAGGCGCATATACCGAAATCGGCTTTATCGTCGAGCCGGGCGGCCTTTGAGTTTGGGTTGCATAGTTCAAAATGCGGTTGGAGGTTTTCGGGCCGCGGTCGCCTGCAAGCCCGAGCACATCGCCCGTTTCGGGATGGATAACTATAAACGAGGATTTGGGCTGTATAACACTGTTGTCGGCTGCCGGGAAGTTTTCGTCGTTTACATAGTATTCTTCGATAATGCGCTGGATCTCCGGATCCATAGCGAGCACGATTTTAAGTCCGCCGGTGTAGACAAGCATTGACGCCAGGTCGCTCGAATAGCCGTAATGCTTCATAAGAAGGTCTCGCGCCTCGCTTATCGCTGCATCCTCGTACCAGTTATAGATCCTGCGTATCGTCGTCGACCCTCCCTCTTCAGCGGTTTCGCCGCCTGCTCCATTGTCTTTGCTTCCTGAGTATAGCACCAGCTTCTTTTTATAGGCGGACTGAAACTCGGAAAGCGTTATTTTGCCCTGATTGTACATTTCTCTGAGTATCAAGTCGCGCCTGAGCTGGTTGTTTTCGGGATAGCTTATCGGATCCCATTTTGATGGGTTCTGCGTTATCGCCGCGATCGCCGCACACTCTATAAGCGTCAAATCTTTTACATCTTTGTTAAAGTAGGTGTCGGCAGCCGCAGCAACACCGTAGCAGCCGCGTGCAAGCGAGATGGTGTTAAGATACATCTCCAGTATCTGCTGCTTTGTATATGCTTTTTCAAGCTTTAGCGCACGGATTATCTCCGTTATCTTGCGCTGGATGGTTACATCGTCGTATTTGGTAACGTTTTTTATAAGCTGCTGAGTAATCGTCGAGCCGCCGCCGGTATAACCGCCGGTCAGCTTACCGCCCGTAAAATAGCTGACGGTTGCCTTCATCGTTGTGAGCCAGTCCACACCGTGGTGAGACTCAAACCGCTTGTCCTCGATGGCTATAAATGCATCTATAAGATATTTGGGCATATCGCTGTACGAGGCATACACGCGGTTTTGAGAGCTGTAAAGCTTTATATCCTCAATTTGCACCATCCTGCCTATACGGTTGGTTCTGTCCTCCCAATCCATATAGTACATGGTGGTAGTAAGGCTTTGGTCGGTGCGGAATATAAGCTCAAAATCATCTATATCGGCATCGATGTAGTTTTTAATGTAAAGTGCCAGAGCGCCGCCGACTACGGTACCTGTAATCAGGCCTATCAGCAGCAATGTCATGAGTATGTTGAACAGGTATGTGAAAATTCGGAGAATAATCTTACCGACGAGCTTCAGCGCATGCGCCAGCTCGTCACCCCAATCAACCTGTTGTTTTCTTGTCTTATCCGCCATTGTATATTCCGCATGCCCGTCTCTTATTTGCGAGCGCGTTCCTTTCGTGTTTGAGCTTATTATACTTAAATGGGTTATACCGATTATACCCCATGTTTTTGACTGTACGGTTAATTTTTTGTTCCATTCTTATTTTTAAACATTGACGTCTTCACTTATCCGCTCCGGCATCCGGTCGTCCTGCCTTTCGCGGCAAATCACTTTATATATCATGCCAAAAAGCAGTATTATCAAGCCTATTACGACAGGGGCGATGTCAATTCCCACCGCAAAGCTGACCGCGCCATAGCTTGCGGCAAAAAGCTCGACAAGCCTGAAATTATAGTAACGTTTCAAAATCGACAAAAGCACCCCGCCCGCAATGACTGTTACGCCCGTATATTTCACATACAGCGGATTTTTCGGGTCAAGCAGCCTGCCGTCGCGCACATTTGCGCACAGGCGGGATATAAATCTGCATATTGGCATGCAGACAGCAAGATATGCTATCCAGAGCAGAAATGTAATGTATATAGACGACTTTATGACGTCGGTGCCGACGCCGCTGCTCGGAGCAAACATTTTTATACCGTTGCCCAGCGAAATTGTATAGCCGCCATCCACCTGGCGCATAAACGGAGGCAAAAGCATCTCGGCTGCGGACGCTCCGGCCAGCGCTATAATCGGAGTAGCCACAACCAGCAATGCGACGAGCACCAAAAACACATAGAAAGCCGCCGACAAGACCGGGGCAAGCACCCGGAAAACAAGCTCAAGCGGGAATGCTCGCATCTTTTTCATTTTTTATACCCCGTGAAAATTTTATTTTTGATTGGGAAACACGGTTCGGGGGCAGCAGTCTCGCCCCCGAACACTCACTGTAACACTACATTGTCTTCGCCGAGCAGGCGGATAAACTCGCCCAAAACGAAATCGGTAAGATAAATGCCCGGCTTCCAGCGCGAGTATTTTCCGGTCGAGGCATCGTAAAAATATGTTTCGGTTCTGCCATAAACGTTGCCTTCAAATATCTCGGCAAGATTTACGGCTTTGTGAAAGGCCTCGCAATTTGAGTTTGGCACCCGCAAAAACAGCCTCTTGGGCTTTTGCGGCGTGCCGCCATCACCGGTTTGCGGCATCGCGCCGCCGGATGAAGCGCTATGCTCAATGCCGTTTTGCTGTTTGGCAGACGAGCCGGCGCGGTTTTCTGTGCCCTGCGGTGTCATATTTACACGGTATGCCATGGGGATATAGATAAGCGGCCCGTCATCCTCATTTACCGCAGCCTGCGGGTAACCCCTGCTTTGATTTGCTGGGCTTTCTGCGACGCTTGCCCCTTTGTCCGGTCTTTCAGTCGCGGTTTCTGCGGCTGCCGCCTGCTGCTCGGCGCCCGCAATAAGCGGGACTATGTTGCGCACCAGCAGCTTTGGTTCGGGCAATGCGGGCTCGTCGTCGTTTTTTCCGTTGCCTGAATAGCCGTCTTCGCGCACCGAAAGCTCGCCTGTCGCGGCAATTGCGTTTTCATAAACTAACAGATGCTCGCACGATGCCAACACCTTCGGGAACACAATCAGCTCCATGTCGGCATAACGATCCTCGATTGTCACGAATGCCATAGCCTCTCCCGATCGCGTCAGCTTGTTCGAACGCTTTGTTATTATGCCCGCCACGGTTACGGTTTTGCCCGCGGCGATTGCGCCGTCGTAGGCAGGCTCGGAGCCGTGGTGTTCCGCAAACACGCTTTTTATTCGGCTGATCGCCAGTGCGCCCAGCGCATCGGCCGAGGCTTTGTATTGGTCGAAAATGTGACCCGAGAAATACAGTCCCAGCGCCTCGCGCTCAAGCGCCAAAAGCTCGCGCAGGCTAAACTCCGGTATGTCCGGCATCTCAATTTCCGGCTCGTCATCGGCACCGAACAGGTCAATTTGGCCTTCGACCTCGTTTTTTGCGCTCGACTGTATAATTTCATACAGTTTTTCGTACACGGCAAGCTTTTGGCTGCGTCGCGCGCCGAGACTGTCAAGCGCACCAGACTTTATAAGCGCCTCAGCCTGCCTGCGATTTCCGCCGTGAGCTGCGGTTCGCGAGATGAAATTATAAAGAGATTTAAACTTGCCGTTTGTCTCACGCTCGACAATCAGCTTATTTATAAAACTTTCGCCGACGCCCTTGACGGCGAGCAAACCATAACGTATCGCGCCTGTGCCGTCCTCCCGGTCGGATTCTATATATCGGAACACAGCGGCGCTTTCATTTATATCGGGCGGAAGCAGCTTTATCCCCAGCCTTGTGCATTCCGCAATGTACTCTGCCAGTTTTGCGGGGCTGCCGAGCACGCTTGTCATAAGCGCGGCGAGATACTGTCCCGGGTAGTGAGCTTTCAAATATGCGGTTTGATACGATATAACCGCATAAGCGGCGGCATGTCCCTTTTTAAAGCCGTAGTTTGCAAACGCCGTCATATCCTCGAAAAGCTCCTGGGCGTCCTCTGGCGAGCAGCCCAGCTTTACCGCGCCCTCTATGAACCCGGCGCGCTCGGCCTGTATAACGTTGGCTTTTTTCTTGGATATTGCACGCCGCACGATGTCCGCCTGTCCATAGGAGTAGCCCGCGACGGCGCGGAAAATCTGCATAACCTGCTCCTGATAGACTATAACGCCGCTTGTCTCGTTTAGAATTTCGGCAAGCGTGGAAACTTTGTATTTTATCTTGGACGGGTCGGCGCGGTTCTCGAGATAGCGCGGTATCGCGTCCATCGGCCCGGGTCTATAAAGGGCGATGGATATCATTATATCCTCGATGCTGTGGGGCTTCAGCCTCATGAGCAGTTGCCTCATGCCCGCCGACTCGAGCTGGAACATGCCGTCTGTATGGCCGGAGGAAATCATCGCATAGGCCGCCTCGTCGTCAAGCGGGATTTTTCTAAGGTCGAAACCCGGGTCGGTCAGCATGACCTGCCTGCGGCACTCGTCGATGATGGTAAGATAGCGCAGCCCGAGGAAGTCAAACTTCAGCAGCCCCAGCATTGCCACCGTGTCCATATCATATTGCGTGACTATAACGTCGCCGTTGACGGACAGCGGCACATAGGTTTCTATAGGCTTGTCGGTTATAACCACGCCGGCGGCATGAGTCGAAGCGTGGCGCGGCATGCCCTCAACTGCGCGCGATATGTCCAGCAGCCGCTGTATTTTCGGGTCGTTTTCATAAAGCTCGCGTATTGCAGGGTCGCCCATCGCGTCCTCGAGCGTTATCCCAAGCCGCTGCGGGATAAGCTTTGCGACCCTGTCAACCTCCGCATACGACATTCCGAGCGCCCGTCCAACGTCACGGACCGCGGCGCGCGCCGCCATCGTGCCGAACGTTATAATCTGCGCCACATGGTCGTGACCGTATTTTTCGCCCACATAGGCTATAACCTCGTCGCGGCGGTTGTAGCAAAAGTCGATGTCAAAGTCCGGCATGGACACACGCTCGGGGTTGAGAAACGCCTCAAACACCAGGTCATAGCGAAGCGGGTCAATGTCGGTTATACCCGTCAGATATGCGACAAGGCTGCCAGTACCCGAGCCGCGGCCGGGCCCGGTGGGTATATCGTGGGATTTAGCGTATCCCACGAAGTCGGCGACAATGAGGAAATACTCGCTGTATCCCATTTGGGATATAACCGACAGCTCATAGTCTATGCGCTCGCGGTACATTTCGGGCGTGCGCTTTTCGTCGGGTACGATCTCGCCCGACATAAGCTTTTTCGCAAGACCCGTATTTGTTAGCTTGCGCAGATACGAGTCCGGGTCCATGCCGCCGGGCGGCGTAAACGTCGGCAGATACACCTTGTCGAACTCAAAACGAAAATTGCAGCGCTCCGCTATCTTAACGGTATTTTCGACCGCCTCGGGATAAGCCGCGAAAAGCCGCTTCATCTCGTCGGTCGACTTGTAATAAAACTCGTCGGTTTCAAATCCGAGCGGCCGGCCGTCGGTTATCACGCTGTTTGTCTGTATACACATCAGGATTGCGTGTGTATCGGCGTCCTGACGCCTTATATAATGCACGTCATTTGTGGCCACGAGCGGAATGCCTGTCCGCTCCGAAATTTCGGCAAGCGCGGTGTTAACGGTCTGCTGCTCCGGCAAACCGTGGTCCTGAAGCTCCAGATAGAAGTTGTCAGTCCCGAAAATTGAGGCGAGTTTTTTAGCATGCTGTTCGGCTGAGGCAATGTCGCCGCGCAAAATCGCCTGCGGTATATAGCCGCCGAGGCATGCCGACAGCGCAACAAGCCCCTCGGAGTGGTTTTCGAGCAGCTCGAGGTCGGCGCGCGGCTTTGAGTAAAATCCCTCGACAAACGCGCGCGATACAATGCGTATCAGGTTGCGATAGCCTGTCTCGTCCTTGACAAGCAGCACAAGGTGATAGTTTTCACTGTCTGTCCCGTGCGTCTTATCAAACCGGGTGCGGGGCGCAACATATATTTCGCAGCCTATGATAGGCTTTACCCCCTCGTCCATGCAGGCACGAAAAAAGGCGACGGCGCCGTACATGACGCCGTGGTCAGTAATCGCAACCGCGTCGTGTCCGGCAGCTTTCGCCGCCTTCGGTATGTCCGCTATGCGGCATGCGCCGTCCAGCAGACTATATTCGCTGTGAAGGTGAAGATGTACAAAATCAGACATGGCAATAAAATATCATTAAACAATCAGGTCGTCCCAACAGGCCACTTGTTATCATTTTTTAGCGATAATCAGCCCGAATTTTTATGTATCAGGCAATCTCACCGCTTAATTTGCATATTTTAATATCCTGTCCAGCCGGTGTTTTACTCCCGACTTTGTGAGAGGCGGGTCATGCAGAGCCGCAAGCTCTGCAAGTGTCGCGTTGGGATTTTCAATCCGTACTTTAGCCGTTTCAAGCAGCTCGGCCGGCACGTCCTCTGCGCCCGAAGCGAGCATCCGACCAATAGCCTCAATCTGGCTTTGCGCCGCATCCACCGTTTTTGAAATATTTGCGGCATCGCAGTTGGCGCAGCGGTTGGCATTGCCTCTCAATTCGCGCAATATTTTGGCGTTCATCAGTTCAAATGCCGCCTTTTGCGCCCCGATAATCTGAAGCACGTCTTCGACCGCCTCACTGCCCTTAAAATAAACACCCGTGGAATTTGAGGCCGGCCTGTCAACAATACCCGGAGTCATGCCAAATTCAGCAATCAATTCGGCAATCTGTTCGGCACGTCCGTCGGAAGGGGCGATAAATTCAAGATGATATGAGCGACCGGGTGCGTTTACCGTTCCGCATTCGACGAATGCTCCACGCAGAAATACCTGTCGGCATAGCTCGCACCCAAATGCATCTTTATTCAGCGTGTTATGAGCATTTTCGCCAAGCTCACCAAAAATTCTGTCAAGCTCTGACGGGATTTTGACAGTAAGTTTCGGTCCGTCCTCGCAGACAATACCAAACACATCGTCCATAAGCGCCCGCAGGCATCGGTTTGTGTCGGGTGAATCGGCACGCATTTCAATCGCTTCCCGCGAAAACACACGCGAGGCAAACATATAGCCGTATAAAAACGAGCGCCGGCAGCAGTTGTTTTTAATAGTGATGTTACAAAGGTCGAGTTTGACCCGTTGCGAAAACGAGCGCTTCATGCGTGACTCACTCCGGTATAAAGTATTTTAAAAGAGCGGATGTTTGCGTGCAATAAACGGCGGCTGCTGACGCTTATTTGTCGCCCGTAAATTTTTTGACTATATCTCTGTGAATGGTAACCGTGTTAAGATTTCTTGAGCGCAGATGGCCGGCGAGAGCCTCCGCTATCGCGACCGAACGGTGCTTGCCGCCTGTGCAGCCGAACGCTATTATAAGCTGGGGTTTGCCCTCGCTTATATATTGCGGGATTAAAAAGTCTATCAAATCGAAAAGTTTGTCCATAAACACTTTCGTCTGCTCATGCGAAAACACATAATCCCGCACCGGGTCGTCAAGACCCGTTAGATCACGGAGGTGTGGCACATAAAATGGGTTGGGGAAACAACGCACGTCAAAAACTAAATCCGCCTCGGTTGCTATGCCGTATTTAAACCCGAAAGAAAGGCAGGTTATTATCATCCCGCCACCGCTCTCGGAGGCGAAAAGTATAGCTTTAATACGGTCGCGGAGCTGCATAGGCGTCAGAGTAGAGGTGTCGATAACATAGTCGGCATGCGCCTTCACAGGCTCGAGCAGCTGCCGCTCAAGCGTTATTGCCTCCGAAACCGTGACGTTTTTCAGTGCGACCAGCGGGTGAAGCCGCCGCGTTTCTTTATATCGATTCAAAAGAACGCGGTCGTTGCAGTCAATAAACACCATCCGACAGACAAAACCGCGTCTCTTAAGGACGTCAAGCTGCTCAAACAGCGTGTCAAACTCATGCTCGCCGCGGACGTCAAGTACAAACGCCACATTCTGTGCCTTGCCCGGCGTTTGCGTGTAAAGTTCCACAAACGTCGCAATCAGCGCCGCCGGCATGTTGTCTATGCAGTAATAGCCCATGTCCTCAAGCGTGTTTGAGGCTTGGGTTTTGCCGGCCCCCGACATTCCCGTAAGTACCAGAAACTCCATCCTTTTATACGCTCCCGGTTTTGAGGTTCTTTGATTTCCCCGTCGCGCCCTGCACGGACGGTTTGCGCCGGTCAAAGCGGCAGATTGATGCGGCCGATGCCCCTTGTTTTGCAGTTTTCGCGCCGCCCGCTTGTCCGGCCGAAATAGGCGCGGTTACTCGGCAGGAATATACCGCACCTCAGGCTGGATGTTCACGCCGAAATTCATGTATACTACGTTGCGGATATGCTCGATAAGCCTCAGTACATCCGATGCTGTCGCGCCGCCTTTGTTGACAATGAAACCGGCATGTTTTTCGGACACCTGCGCCCCGCCGACCGTCATTCCCTTGAGTCCCGAATCCTCTATGAGCTTTGCCGTAAAATACCCTTCGCAGCGCTTGAAAACGCTTCCGGCGCTCGGCAAGTCGAGCGGCTGTTTTTCAATCCGCTGGTTCATCAGTTTGCGCATAAGCGCGTCAATTTCGACCGGATCGCTTTCCTTCAGCCTGAAATCCGACGACAGGATTATCAGCGGCGAGTTCATATACACGCTTTCCCTGTAACCGAAGCGCTGCTCGTTGCCACTGTATACCTCAATCTCGCAGGTGTCGGGATTGTATACCCGACTTGATATGCAAACGTCCTTAATCTCTCCGCCGTAGGCGCCTGCATTCATGTAAACCGCGCCGCCGACCGAGCCGGGGATCCCGTAAGTAAATTCCAGTCCCGAAAGCGATGCGCGATAAGCGGCGACCGACAGCGCGGTCACCGACATGCCGCTGCCTGCCGTTACATTTTCGCCGCTTATCGTGACGGATTTAAGTTCTGATGTAAAAATAACGACGCCTCGGTAGCCGGGGTCGTCAAAAAGCACATTTGAGGCGTTGCCGAAAACATTGTACCGAACGCCGACCGAGCGGACAAACTCCACAAGACTGATCAGCGCGCGCTCGGTTTTTGGATAGACTATAAAGTCGGCCGGCCCGCCAATCCTAAATGTGCAAAGGGACGAAAGCGGATAATCGGCCAAAAAGGTCAATTCCCCGCGTTCGAGCTGTGATATGAGATATGGTCTAAGCGTCGCGTAATCAGTCATAATCAGATGTTTCCATTGTTTTAATCTGATACGGCTTTTATATTTTATGCCACAAGCCGGATAAAAATGAACATGGTAATCTTGCCTAAAATCAGCCGAAAAGACCTATATCATAACAGCCAAAGGCTTTTGAGCCGCCGGCTATCATGATACTGTATAGCGCATAAAAACTTTCTTGCCTTTTCTGACTATTATATCGCGCGAGGCAAAATCCTCGGCAGAAAGGGCAGTATCGATAGACGTAACCTTTTCGTCACATATCGAAACGCCGCCCTGCTGTATAAGCCTGCGCGCCTCGCCTTTGGACGGCGCCAGTTTGCCGGCAACCAGCATGTCAATGACCGTAATCTTGCCGTCGGTGAAGTTTTCTGCCGTAAGTGTGCAGGTAGGCATATTTTCGGATATTCCGCCCGCCGAGAAAAGGGTTCGCGCAGCCTCAAGCGCTTTTTTTGCCTCTTGCTCGCCATGAACAAGCCTTGTCAACTCGTATGCAAGGAGCTCTTTCGCGGCGTTAAGCTCGCTGCCCTCGAGTTTCTCGTATTTTGATATCTCGTCCAGCGACAGGAAGGTAAGCATTTTAAGGCAATTTATGACGTCCGCGTCGGCAATATTACGCCAGTACTGGAAGAAGTCGTACGGAGGTGTCTTTTCGGGGTCGAGCCAAACCGCGCCCTTCTCGGTTTTGCCCATTTTCTTGCCTTCGCTGGTGGTAAGCAGCTTGAAAGTAAGACCATAAGCCTCGCCGCCGAGCTTGCGCCTGATAAGCTCCACTCCGCCGATGATGTTCGACCACTGGTCGTCGCCGCCAAGCTGGAGCTTGCAGCCATAATCGGTGTAGAGCTTGAAAAAATCAAAGCTCTGAAGCAGCATATAGTTGAACTCAAGGAATGTCAGGCCGGTTTCAAGGCGGGCCTTGTAGCACTCGGCCGCAAGCATGCGGTTGACCGAGAAATGCGGGCCTATATCGCGCAAGAAATCGATATAGTTGAGGTTGTACAGCCAGTCGGCGTTGTTTACAAACAGCGCTTTGCCGTCCGAGACATCTATAAAGCGTGACATCTGCTTTTTAAAACACTCGATGTTGTGCGCTATGGTCTCTTTCGTCATCATGCGCCGCATGTCCGACTTGCCCGACGGGTCGCCTATCATTCCGGTACCGCCGCCGAGCAATGCTATGGGACGATGGCCGGCGCGCTGCATGTGCGCCATGATTTTAAGCTGCATAAAGTGGCCGACATGCAAGCTGTCGGCGGTGGGGTCAAACCCGATGTAGAAGGTAACTTTTTCGTTATCGAGTAAATTCTGAACCGCTTCCGGGTCTGTACACTGTGCCAGAAGCCCACGATCTATAAATTCCTGATATAAACTCATACTGCCTGCAACATTTTCGCGGTCGCACAAAGCGATACAACGGTGAATCGCACGGCAATCGCGGATACCTTTCATAAATTTTATATTTTCAAGATAAAGTTTTTGTTAAATATATTATTTCAGACGGCGTACTCACGTGCGCCATCTCGGTCGCATTTCAATTATACTGTTCCCGTTTTGGGGCTTGTTATTTGCCGCTTTCAAGCAGCTCTTCCGCCGACTGAAGCAGCTTGTCTGTTATTTCCGCACCGCCCATAATGCGCGCAAGTTCTTTGATGCGCCCTTCTCTATCAAGCGGCGTAACTTCGGTTTCGACGCGCCCACCAGCCTCTTGCTTGCTTATTAGCAGCTGTGTGTCGGCAAGTGCCGCTATCTGGGCAGAGTGGGTGACGCATATCACCTGTGCGGCGCGCGAGAGATTCTTGAGCTTTACCCCGATTTTATATGAGGTTTTGCCCGACACTCCCGTGTCTATCTCGTCAAAGATTAGTGTCGACGCGCCGCCACGCGTCAGCACGCTCTTTATTGCAAGCATTACACGCGAAAGCTCGCCGCCCGACGCTATTTTTGCAAGCGGTTTCGGCGGCTCGCCGGGGTTGGTCATTATGAGAAACTCAACCGCATCAACACCCCGCCTTGTATAGGACTGCTTGCGCGTCAGGCTCACCGTAAACACGGCTTTCTCCAGCTCGAGCTCGGCAAGCTCGGCCGTCACCGCTGCCGAAAGCCGCTCAGCCGCATCGCGTCTTACAACTGTAAGCTCCGCTGCCGCGGCTTCGGTCTGCGCCTCACACTCGGCAAGCTGCTTTTCAAGCTCCGCAATACGCAGGTCGCTGCTCTCCAGCGCCGAAAGCTCTGCCGCGATTTTTGCACGAAACTCGAGTATTTCGCCAATGTCCGCACCGTATTTTCGCTTGAGCTTTGCAATAGCGTCCAGCCTGCTCTCAATTCGGTCAAGCTCTTCGGACGGGTCGATGTCAAGGTCGTCTCCGCATGCGTCTGTCACGCGTTCTGCTATATCCTCAAGCTCAGAGCGAACCGTCTCAAGCCGCTCTACATAGCTTTCGGCATCGGGTACAAAGTCGCGCAGTTGCTCGAGCGCAGGAATTGCGCGCGTGACAAGGTCATAGGCCGACATGCCTTTTTCGGCTCTGTATAGCGCAGCCCTTACCAGCCTCGACTGGCGCGCAATAAGCTCGAGATTGCGCAGCTTGAGCCTTCTTGCCTCGAGCGCTTCCTCCTCGCCGGGCTTCAGCTTCGCACTGTCAATATCGGCAAGCTGAAAACGCAGCATCTCAATGCGCCGGGCTTTTTCAGCCTCGTCCACCGACATCGCCTCAAGCTCGTCGCGCACTTTGCAAAACGCATCGTACGCTTCAGTATATCTGGCGAGCGGCTCTCCGACATCGGCATACAAATCGACAAACGAAAGATGTGATGCGGGATTGAGCAATGCCTGGCTGTCGTGCTGGCCGTGAATGTTTACGAGCAGCGTTCCGACCTCGCGCAGCGTGGATGCCGGCACCGCGCGCCCGTTTAACCTTGCAATCGATCTGCCGTCGGGGGTTATCTCGCGGCTGACATACAGCATGCCGTCCTCGTCGGGCTCTATTCCAAGCTCCGAAAAGGCCGCAAGCTCGTCGTCTCCGAAGCCTCCGAACACGGCGCTTACCCGAGCCGACCGCTCGCCCGTTCGAATCAGCTCTTTCTGCGCGCGCGCGCCGAGAAGCAACATTATAGAATCTATTATAATCGATTTCCCCGCGCCGGTCTCGCCGGTGAGCACCGTAAATCCGGGCGAAAAGCCTATCGTCGCGCGCTTTATAACGGCTATATTCTCTATATCAAGCTCATATAACATAGCAATTTGTATAAAAAGCCCGAACCGGCGGGACCCCCGGGACGGCTGCCCGTCCGCGCGCGGGCTGCGCCGGTTCACAAAAGGAAAGAGAGAGGAAAGAGATTACAACGCCACAGCATTTAATGTCTGCCATCGCCGACGTCGGCACGCAATGCGCTGCGGAATTTATCCGCAAGCTCGAGCGCCGTCTCGCGCTCCCGCACCAGCACAAATATCGTGTCGTCGCCCGCAATGCTGCCGACTATATCGCCCCAGTTCATGCCGTCAATGGCGGCAGCCGCCGCCTGGGCCATGCCGGGATATGTTTTCAGCACCACAATGTTGTCGGCATAGTCTACTTTCACAACTGTCTCGCGGATTATATTGCGGTACTTTGCCGAGATGCGCGCCTCGTCGCTTGTCGAGACGGCGTATCTGTATTTGTTTTGCCCGCCGTCGCAAGCAATTTTAACCAGCTTCAGGTCCCTGATGTCGCGCGATATTGTTGCCTGCGTTACCGCTATTCCAACTTCGCGCAGCTTTGAAATAAGTTCGTCTTGTGTTTCTATCGGATATTCCTGAATTATTTCGAGTATTTTTCGGTGACGAGTACTTTTCATATTAACTCTGATATGAGTATTACTCATTCTGTCATAGGAATTCCCTGCTCCCACAGTGAGTAGGGGCAAACGGGTATATTGTTAACATACAGTCTGTACTGGAATCCATATCCGGCGGTGAAACCGGTCGTTCCCACGGTGCCGATTGTGTCGCCGGTCTTAACCATGTCTCCAACCTTGACCTCTATCTCGCCAAGATATGCGTAAAGACTCTTTAATCCGAAACCGTGATCAATTATAACCGTGTTTCCGGTAAGCGTAAGATCGCCGACATATATTACCTTGCCGTTGTTTGCGGCAAGCGCTTTGTCGCCGGCATTGACTATATAGTCAACTCCGGGGTTGCGGTAGGGCTCGCCGCTGCCGTATGTGCCGGTCAGCTTGCGATATATGCCGAACCCGGCAGTTATATAACGGTTTGCCACACCCTCGATAAATTTGCCTTCCCAATACCTGACCTCGCCATCGGCGGTCAGATAGGGGCCTGCAACTCGGCTGAACTCCTCCAGTGTTTCGGCGGTAAATTTGGACGCCATCTCCTGCGTGGAAACGTTTACGTCTTTCGACCTGAATGTTTTGGGCTCAATTGCAAGTGAAATTGTCTGGGTCACGCCGCCGGCGTTGATAGTAAACGAGTATGAAGATGTGTCCGGCAAATCAACCGATATGGGCACAAGCGCGCGCACATAGTCGCCGTCGCGATAAAACTTCGGCGTATAGCCAATTTCCGGCTCGGATGTAAAGGTTATCTGTGAAATATCGGTTACATTTTTGCCCGTTATTACAACAAATTCTCCGGGCTGAATCGAGGTTTCGCCCAGATAAAACACCGGTGCGGGCTGGACATAAGCAGCAAACTCATACGTCGCCTCGCCAAACGCGCCACGCGCTTCGTTTTCATACCATTTGGCGGTAACGGTCACGTCGAGGTTTTCGCCTTCTTCAAATGTATACGAGGCTATGTTTTCATAGAGGTCGTCGTACACCGTCAATCCGTAACGCTTGATGCTGACAACCAAGTAGTCCGGCTCGATTGTAAAGCGCAGGTCAAGCCCGCCAAGCAGCGTAATCCGCTGCATCTCGGACGATGTGGGTACCTCTACTTCTTTGTATATGTTCCCATAGCTCAAGCACTGCCACGACATCTCGGTCGGCAGTATCACCGTGCCGCCGTCGCCGAAATTCATCACAGGCGGCGCCGATGCCGGGAAAATGCAAACGCCGTACGACGACTGTATAAACGTCGACGCTTTGTCTGCCGGGATTTTATATGCTTTACCCGAACCGTCGACAAAATATGAGTTGTCGGGGTCGGCAGAGAAGTAATATCTGTATGTGGTTGCAAGGTCATAACTGTAATAGACAGCTTCAAAATAGTCAGCAAATGCAAGCTGCTGCGGAAGGCTGCCCACCGCTTTGGATGCTTTATTTAAATCCAAAAAATATGCAATTACGCTGCCCTCAAACTCTTTTTCCGAGGACTCGGTAGTAAATATATAGGTATTGCCGGTTAAATCGGTAAGCTCCATGCGGGTAACGGCACCTTCTCTGACCGGAGCTTTCCGGGCGGAGGCGTAAGCCCATATACCTATATATGTCGGGATAAACAGCAGTACTATGCATACTGCCCAGATAAGCTTTTTTTTGATACCGGTCATTTTTTTCAATCACGCTCCGTAATACGGCTGTTACGATAAATCAACGATTTCGGCCTTGTGCCGCGTGTATGGTAAAAACACGCGCAACAGGTCCGATGTTTTTATTTTCAGGCTGGAAGTGTTCACGCAGGGGTGGCATCCTATAAACTCGTTTGCCACAAGTTCTCTGTCGATTACGAGCCTCACTTTACCCTCGGTATCGTTTTTCAGTGCAAGCACCGATAGCGAACCGGGGGAAACGCCAAGCAGCTTTTCCATCAGAGGTCCCGGCGCAAACGAGAGTCTGGGCGCGCCGATAGCTTTGGCAAGCACTGACGAGCTGATTCTTTTGCTACCGGGCAGCATAACAAGGAAAAACATTGTCTGCTTGCGGTCGCAAAGCAGGAGATTTTTACACATCGGAACTCCGAGCAGCTCGTCGATTTCGACGCAGTCTTCAATTGTCATTGCCGGCTCATGGGACACACTTGTAAATTTTATCCCGAGCCTTGAAAGCAGCTCATAGACCTCCGCTTCGCGCTCGGTGCAGTTTTCAGGTGGTACGGTGTAAAGGGTCGGGTCAAACAGAATGCTCATTCATTTTTGGTCCTTGCCGTCATTTAAACGCATCGTCCGGCAGGCGCAGGGCGCAATTTTACCGGACAAAACATGAATAATTATAAAAATTCTTACAATGATTATAACACACAATATTTTCTGTGTCAACAAATACGGCACAGTTTGAGCATTGTTACCCGCCTGCGTACATAAGGTGCAAATTCAAGCGTTTTGAAGAGAAAATCCGGCTCGGTCGGCAGCTCTATCGAGGCAATCGTCTGTTTACAGCCGCAAGCGTTCATAAACGACTTTAACAAGCCCGGCTCGGGCAGGGAGGAGATTTCCTTTTGCAGCTCGGAAGCAAGCATATCCAGCCTCTGCTGCGTTATTCCATCAAGCGGATCGGGCAGATTTTCGCGAATTATCCCGTCTGTCAGCCTGCCGAACACCGGCAAAAGATACTCTCGCTCGTATATATTTTTCCTCAAAACCGGCCGCTCGATTTCTCTGTATAGCGCGAGCAATATAAGCGTCGCCACTCCCACTTTTTCGCCATGCAACGCGGAGACAGGCTCGTTTATACAGTGCATCTCCCATAGGTGCGAGAGATGGTGCTCGGAACCGCTCGCAGGTCGCGAGCTGCCGTATGCCTGCATTGCAAGGCCGGAGGCCACAAGCGCACGCATTAAAAGCACGCCGAAGTCGGGAGAGCCCGGCTCGGACGAGACCACTTTTTCAAGCGCGTCGCGCTCGAGCATGTAAATATCACCGTCAAACCGCTCGCCCGTCACAACACTTGACACCTTCCAGTCGAAAAGCGATATGTATTTGCCCAGCATATCGCCCACACCGGCGGCAACAAGCTCCGGCGGCGCACTCATAAAAATACTCGGCTCGGCAAAAAGAGCGAGTGGCGGAACCGCCTCAAACGTGATTTTTTGGCCGCCCACCGTCATCGCCGCAACGCCGGATACAAATCCGTCGACACTTGGCGCCGTGGGCAACGAAATAAACGGCAAGCCCAGCTTATGGGCTGTATAGCGCACAAGGTCATGGATAGTGCCGGCGCCAACCGCAACCAACAGTTTTTTCGCCGCCGCGCGCTCTTCAAGCGGCGCCGCAAGCTCGGGATCGGCTATGGCGTCGCCGGGAAATACATAGCGCTCTGTGGTGCCAAACACCGACTTTGCAATCGGCTCGGTATTTGTGTCGCAAACCGCAAGCACACCATCGCTTACGCCGAAGTTTTGGACTATATATTCGCGCGCCGCGGGCATTGCGCCGTCTCCTATTATGACAGGGGAGGTAGCAAAAGTCGTCATAATGGCTCCTTAACATAAAAATTTTAAACAATTCTCACCGTTTATTCATAAACTGCGTTTGCCAAAAATATATTTTTAGCAAACGAATAATATCGGAGGAAAAAGCCATGTTTGTATATTCATTCAAAGCCTCGACACTAAAAATTGCCGGGCTTGCGGCACTTTCGCTGGCGCTGCTGATAGTTTTGATAGCTATTATACCCTCGATGGGCTCGGGCTCGCAAACCAAAGCCGACAAAGTCGGGGAAGTGGCGGCCGCCGCTATAAACTATGACAAAATCAAGACCAACGAAGACCGCATTGCATTTTTGGCGCAGTTCGGTTGGGAGGTAGAGCCCGAGCCGGCTGAAGAAGCGACGGTCACAATACCGTCCGAGTTCGACCGTGTTTTCGTCAGCTACAACGAGCTGCAAAAGCGCCAGGGGCTTGACCTTTCAAGGTATAAACGCAAAGAAATGACCCGCTACACCTACATAGTCAAAAACTATCCCGACTACGACGGCGTTGTATATGCAAACCTGCTCGTCTATCGCAACAGGGTTGTGGGCGGCGACATCTGCTCGGCCGATGTAAACGGCTTTTTGCACGGATTCAAGAAAAACAGCTGAAAGTTTCCATATTATATTAGCACATCGGATGTCCCGTTTCAACAACGGGATACCGAAAGCTGACGCCGGGCAATAGTCCGGCGGTGTTTTTTCTACAAAAAATTATAAAAGGCTTATCCGTAATAAAAACCTGCGACGTCATAACGCGATTAACACCGGCATATATAATTTATGAATTTTGATAGAAATATTTACCCCGGAGGATTAACAATGAAACAGCCGCAAGTTAAGATATTGGCCCTCCTTTTATGCGCGGCAATTATACTGCCGGTGCCGTCCGGCGTTTTCGCGTCGGAGCCCGGCGACATGGTCGATGTTGCGCAGGATGAAGGGGTGCTTCACGCATACGCGGACGAGACGGGCGATTTTGTGCTCCCGGCGGCACAGCCGTTTGCGCTCGAGCTTGAAACGCCTTCGTATATCCTCATGGAAGCCGAGACCGGACGGGTTCTCTGCGAAAAAAACCCCGACATACCCCTGCCTCCCGCATCGGTTACAAAAATCATGACACTTCTGCTGGTGATGGAAGCTCTTGAAAACGGCTCTATCAAGCTGACCGACATGGTTCCGGTCAGCGAAGATGCGGCAAGCAAGGGCGGGTCGCAGATATACCTTGAGGTCGGCGAGGAAATGACCGTCGAAGACATGATAAAGGCTGTGGTTATCTCTTCGGCAAACGATGCCTCAGTCGCGCTTGCGGAGCTTGTCGCCGGCAGCGAACAAGCCTTTGTCGAGCGTATGAACAAACGCGCGCAAGAGCTTGGCATGACAAACACCCATTTCGAAAACTGTACCGGTCTGGACGATACCGTCACTAATTTAGTCAGCGCGCGTGACATTGCCATAATGTCGCGGGAGCTGCTCAAGCATAAAAAAATACTCGATTACACTACTATATGGATGGACACTGTGCGGGACGGCACATTCGGACTAACAAATACAAACCGCTTGATCCGTTTCTATAACGGCGCAAACGGGCTGAAAACCGGCTCGACGGCGAAAGCCAAGTTCTGTATAAGCGCAACGGCGCTGCGCGACAATATGCAGCTCATCGCGGTTGTGATGGCGGCGCCTTCCCGCGACAGCCGCAATGAATCGGCGAAAAAGCTGCTCGATTACGGGTTTGCAAACTATGCATACCTGACCCGTGAAAAAGGCTCTGCAGGCCCTATTAAAGTGCTTGGCGGCATCTCCTCCGAATGTCCTACAACCTACGACTCGTTCGGCGTCGTGGTGGAAAAATCGGCCGGCTCAAAACTTGAGGCAGCAATAGAGCTGCCCGAGGCTATCCCCGCGCCGGTAAAGGCCGGCGATATAATAGGGCGCATTGAATATAGCCTAAACGGCGAGGTGCTCGGCGAGGTTCCGGTACGTGCTGCCGAGTCGGTCGATAAAATCAGCTTCTTTGGCGTGCTGGGTAGGCTGGCGGCGAAGTTTTTCCTCAGCGGAAACCATTAATCTGCTTTGCCGGCAGACATCAGCAATATTTGCCACAGGCACATGTAACTTTGTGTCGAAAATATCTTAACAGACAGCTTACACACATTTTATAAATAATTCATACATAAGACTTGTTAAAAATCCGAGTTTGAAATATAATAGAATTGGAATACTATCACAAAATAATGAAGTAAAGGCAGTATAAAATGGCACTCAAATTAAATGACATCTATACCCGTGGATTTATATCCGGTGCGGACTTTGATTCTATCGCGCCGGAAGTAGAGTCGGCGTGCGCAAAAATTCGTGACAAAAGCGGCGCCGGCTCTGATTTTCTGGGCTGGGTTGACCTGCCTGTGCGCTACCGCGAGGACCCCGTCGCGGTAGAAGAGCTTGCACAAATCAAAAAAGCGGCTGAAAAAATCCGCTCGACGTGCGATATTTTCGTTGTCATCGGTATCGGCGGTTCGTATCTCGGCGCCAGAGCCGCTATTGAATTTATCCGCTCCCAGCAGTACAACCTGCTCTCCGGTGACGGCCCGCAGATCTATTTTGCAGGCAACAGCCTGTCAACATTTGACACCGCCAATCTGCTTAAAATTTGCTCCGACGAAAGCAAAAACGTATGCGTGAATGTAATCTCTAAGTCGGGCAAAACCACCGAGCCGGCTGTGGCTTTCCGGCTTTTCAGAGACCTTCTTGAGCGCCGCTACGGCGAAGATGGCGCACGCGAGCGCATTTTCGTCACGACCGACCGTGCGCGCGGCAAACTGCTTGAGCTTGCGCGCGAAAAGGGCTATCAGACATTCGTCGTGCCGGACGACGTCGGCGGCCGCTACTCGGTTTTAACTCCCGTCGGCCTTTTGCCCATCGCCGTGGCGGGCATTGACATCGACGCCATGCTGGACGGTGCCGCAAAAGCGCGCGAGGATGCGCTTTCGCCCGACTCCGACGCCGTAAAATACGCGGCGATTCGCAACCTGCTTCTCCGCAGCGGCAAATCGATTGAGATTCTTGCCACATACGAAAGCCGCATGGCAATGATTGCCGAGTGGTGGAAACAGCTTTACGGCGAAAGCGAAGGGAAGGACGGAAAAGGACTTTTCCCCGCCTCTGTTATCTTTTCTACCGACCTTCATTCGCTCGGCCAATACATCCAGCAGGGCACTCGCAACATATTTGAAACCGTGCTGTATATTAAAGACTCCGCACCCGACCTTCCCATCCCGGCCGATCCCGGCGACGTAGACGGCCTGAGCTTCCTTGAAGGCAACCCGCTCGAGTTTATCTCGCGCAATGCGTTTTTGGCAACGATCCTCGCGCATTACGAGGGCGGAGTGCCCAACATCGTGCTCACGCTCGATGCCGCGGACGAATATAACCTTGGATACCTTTTCTATTTCTTCGAGTATGCTTGCGCGGTTTCCGGCTATTTGCTCGGCGTCAACCCGTTTGACCAGCCGGGGGTCGAAGCCTACAAAAACAACATGTACGCTCTTCTCGGAATGCCCGGCGCGGAAAACGAGGCTCTGCGTCAAACCCTTTTGAAAAGGCTTGAGTCGGCAAACCTGTTCTGAATTCTAATGCAAACCCACATCTGTAACAATTAAGATAAACCGCAATAATATTATGGAGGATGTACCAATGCTCAAACTGATTGTCGGCGTGAAAGGATCCGGTAAAACAAAGACCCTTATCGAGCTCGCAAACGACGCCGTTGGAAAATCAAACGGCGATGTTATCTGCATCGAAAAAGGATCGAAACTTATCCATGAAATCAAGTATCAGGCAAGGCTCATCGATACGACCGAGTTTAATATCAGTTCTGCCGATGAACTTTATGGACTTATCGCCGGCGTCTATGCCTCCAACAGGGATGTAACGGATATTTTCATCGACTCGGCCCTTAAGATTTGTGACTGCACACTTGACGTATTTGAAGCATTTATCGACCGCGTCGCAGCCCTTGCCGAAAAGCATGGCATCAACTTTGTCATAACCTCGTCCATCCCCAGCAACGAGCTTACCCCCGGACTTGCAAAGTACGTCTGACGAAAATCCGATAAACTAAATTATATCTCCCGCATATTATATTATGGAAAGATACCGATACGCGGGCTAAAATAGCCCGCGTACAGCGGGAATCTCGAGCGCGGCAATAAGAAAGCCGCGGAAGTAATATGAGGGAGATGAATAAATAATGGCTGATAACAGAAGCTGTCCATCCGTAGGCGGCTCTGTCGGCCGCGAAGTTGTCTGCATCGACACCAACCGCGTGCTTGACAGTTGCCGCGATAAGGATTGCTTCGAAGATGTAAAGGTGTTTTTGACCAATTTCGGTCAAGATATTATCAACAAAGCCAACGACATTCGCGTGAGGGATGCATGCCTTGCCGGAGCCGACATTTCAATTGAACCTATCCAGTTCAATCGCGGGTTCTATACCGTCAGGTGCCGTTTTTACGTTAAATTATACTGTGAAGTTTGCACCGGAGCGGGTAACCAAAGCAAAGTCGTACCCATTGAAGGCATCGCGGTATGCGAAAAGAAGGCTGTCCTTTACGGCGGCGAAGGCTGCGTGAACATTTTCAGAAGCGACGGCGTCGGCGGATTCTGCTCGTGCGGCAGATACGGCGAGCCGGCAAACAACCTGCCCACCGCGATTGTCGAAACCGTTGATCCGATTGTGCTTGACGCCAACATTTGCGAAAAGCCGCGTGACTGCTATTGTTGCTGCTGCTGTGTGGGAGATATTCCGGACAGCGTGTGCAGCACCGTCAGCGGCGCACTTGTAGACACCACCGACGACGATCGGAACCTGTATGTAACGCTCGGATTCTTCACGGTCATCAGAATCGTGCGTCCCGGCCAATATCTTGTCAACGCTGCCGAGTACAGCGTGCCCGAGAAGGTATGCCGTTCCTTTGATGCCGAAGATCCCTGCGAGCTCTTTGAGAAAATGGCTTTCCCGGTTCAGGAGTTTACACCTTGCAATACTAAACCACTGGGCTACAATACATAAGGTAGCTTAAAGCGCGCCACGAAAAGGCGCGCTTTCCTTTTTTGCCTGTACAGCCGATTTTAAGCTTGTCAAAAACGCCGGCGACCGAGTTCCGGTCACCGGCGTTTTTTCTTTGGTTATTTTTCACTTAGTTAATCTTATTGTAAACCTCACCGAGCAAATAAAATGCGTATGCTCTGGTGGCGGGCGATTTGGGATGGAAGTCGGATCTGTAGAAAAGCTCGGCCTCGACAAGCGACATGACGCCCGCACGCACCATAGAAGGCGTGGTTGTTACTTCGCTGCCGTATTTAAGTTTGCCCAGTACCACTTTCGCGGACTGTTTGGGAGGTGTGATCACACCGGGGGTAGCCAAGAGCACTCGATAGCAGACATATGCAAAATCCTCGTATGTAAGAGCGTCTTTGTCGGCTATAAATGTCTCATCTATAACGGCTTTGTTTGTATTTGCTCCGACCGCGGTCAGCCACGAGAGCAGTTCTTCATAGGACACCGAGCCGTCGGGATTGAGCGTCGTACCGTCGGATATAACCTTTGCCTGCACGAGCGTGGTAAGCGACGGGATAAGCGCGTCGGCATGTGCTCCGAGGTCGGTGAAGCTAACAGACGCCCTTGTCTTATACGAGAAGGTTGCCACCGAGCTGTCTTTGTAACCGTCTTTAACCGCAATAGCCTTTATAACCATCTCGGTTTTATTGATCTTGATGGGGCCGGTATAAAGTTTTGCGGTTGTGTCGGGCGTCGAACCGTCGGTTGTATAATAGATGTCTGCGCCCTGCGTGGTGGTCGAAAGCGTCACTGTAGAGCCAAACTCAACCGTTGAGCCTGACTTTACACTTGCGGTAGGCGTGGCGCAGGTAAAAACAATGGGATTGTAATTCCAGTAATAATAGTAGTAGGGATAGAAGTCATCCCATTCATCCTTGTCAATGAGATCTTGCTGATACAGCCACAGCAGATAGTAATAATAGTTTGATATATCTTCACTGTCTTTGGGAGGCTGGGGCAGATAAGGCTGGTCGGGCAGGAAAATCGGCCACGGCCAATCTATATCCTCATAGTCGAAGCCCGGATACCAGTAGTACGGCGGATATGGATAATCGGGGAGGTATATGTAGCCCGGATATTGTCCGTACAGATACTGGTAATAGTATACCCAGTCATAAGCAGTTAATTTTCTATATGTACCGCCATTGGATTTATCGATTATATTTGTTGCAGCCGACGCTGACACCGGCAATGCCAAAAGCAGCAAAATAGCAGCCAAAACCGTGGCTATCAGTCTCTTTTTCATGTGGCTATCACTATCCCTCTTTCAAGTTAATTTTGTGTTGAAACCGCCGTCACTTGCGCCGTCTGCCGCCGCATTCGACACAAAAGGGGATTTCACAAAAGTAATACTCTCGGTAAAAATCATGATAGCACATTCTTCTTTCATTGTCAATAGTTTCATTTGTGGTCAAAAGAAAAATTTTTCCATTTTTCTGCAAGTGGGACGCCAGAGGGGTTGCCCGCCCGTCAAAACGGAAATTTTATCAGCAAAAAGCCCCCGTTGCATATCAACGGGAGCTTGTGTTTTTGTGCGCGCCTTACACGTTGAAATTTTCTCTTATTTTACAATGAATCTGTCTATAGCCTTCAGAAGGTCATCGCAGTCGTCCGAATGAATTGTCATTTCAATTGGCTTGAGCAGGTCAAGGCTGAAAATACCCATTATGGACTTGGCGTCAACTACATATCTTCCGGAGCTGAGGTCAATATCCACGTTCTGGGTCGCCATGATGTTCACAAAATCGCGAACGTCCTGGATAGTCTCGAGTTTTATTAACACCTTTTTCATATCGTTTCTTATCCTTTCGCGCGGCTCATCCGCTTTTTTATTTAGTATTTTTGATTGTTTTCATTATAACCGCTGCACTATTATTTGTCAATACAGCCGGAAGAAAATTAAACACCCAGCGCTTGGCGGCGTCCGATTAGATAGCTGCTTGTGCGTACTTTCAGGTTGTCACAGCCCCGTCTCGGCGCACCTTTAATAAAAAAGCGCCGGATCGGGTTAGCAATCTGGCGCGTTGTCATTTTATTTATATTTTGAGAAGATTATTCTTCGGCGATTTCTTCTCCTTCATCGGCTTCTCCTTCAGTCTCGGCTACGTCCTCTTCAGGGAAGAGACCGAGCGCCGGATCGTAAGGCTCGTAGACAAACTTGTTGCCTACCGGTGTGCCGACGTCAAAAACATACTCGATAACATCGCCGTCTGCGACGGTGTTAGCGCTTGCCTTACCCGTTTCGGGAAACTCGCCGTTAATTTTGTATTCCCACAGGTAGATGTTGCCTTCGATTTCTGTGTTGTAGTACTGGTTTATCTTGACTACCTGAGTATCGTCCTCGTCGTACTGCACTCTGAATGCGCCTGGATAAAGCAGCTCTGCTTCCTTAACGATCTGAAGGACGGTGGGGTTTGCGTTGTTAACAGTAATCTCTCCGCTGAATAACTGGTCGGATCCGACAGTGATTTTAAGTGTAACTGTGGTTTCAACGACCTCTCCGGCGCAGGATATGAGAGCCGAGGCGATCATCATGACCACAAGCATAACGGCAATTCGCGCCATACGTTTCATTTTGCGTTTTCCTCCGACATAGTTTTATATTTGAAGTATACAGAATTACATGTATCATTTCAAGTACTTACCATTAACTTAATATGAACAATGTATGAATTAAACGTGTTTTGTGCAAAATTATACTACAATTATGCTGTTAATTTGTAATATAATACAAGCCATTACAAAATATACTTCATATATAAAATACACAAACACTATGGCTGCAGCGACCTTTGATAGCTTTGCAAACCACAGTGCTGTCGGCAGTGCGGTCGCCGCCGCAAACAGCGCGGCAAACAGCGCGGCAGCCGGCGAATTTATGCCGACAATTTCGCGTGTGCCGAACAGCATCGGCAACTCGAGAAAGGCCATTACCGTCATGCAGCAAAAGCATAGTATGCCCTTGTATTTTGCGTTCTCGAGAGCGATGCGTGTATCCGAGTATATAATGCCTGCCGCTATCCCCAAAAGAGGGAAGGCCAGAAGCTGGAATATATAAAACCAATAAGAATCGAGCAGCAGCGGGGCATCGTCTGAAAATCTGCCTCCGCCGCCTATAAACGACGACACAATGGCGGCACCGAGCATTAGTGCGGCGCCCGCTCTAATGGTTCTAAAATCGTCGGTGCTGTACCCGCGCATAAAATTTCCCCCGACGGACTTTTTCCATTACGATAGATATGTCCGCGGGGGAGTTTTTATGCCGCAGAAGCCGCTTTTATATTATTTAAGATAGGTTTCGTATACAAGCTCCGCAAACAGGCTGTTTGCCCATGCAAACCATTCGCGCGTGAAGCGGGCGGGATTGTTTGCGTCAAATCCTTCGTGGCAAACGCCTGTGCCGGCATCGGTCGCGAGCACAAGGTCTATCATCTCGCGTGCTTCGGCTTTGTCGGTTGCCGTCAGACCCTGCATCGACAGCGCAATGTGCCATATATAGCCATCGGGCGTGTGCGGGCTGCCTATACCTTTGGCAGCGGTGCCTTCGTAGTAATAGGGGTTCTCTTTGCTGAGTACAAACGCGCGGGTGTTTTTGTATAGTTTGTCGTCAGCGTCCGTGTAGCCAAGATAGGGGATAGAGAGCAGGCTGGGCACGTTCGCGTCGTCCATTAGCGTGTAGTTGCCAAACCCGTCGGTCTCATAAGCATACATTCTGCCAAACACCGGATGACGGTAAATTGCATACGCTTTTATGCCGTAGTTTATCTCATGGCGCAGTTTGCGGGCTTTTTCGTAAAGATATGCGTCATCGTAAATCTGTTCGGCAAACTCCATTATATAGCCGAGTATCACGACGGCGAACATGTTGGAAGGGATAAGATAACCGAAGGTGCAGGCGTCGTCGGACGGACGGAATCCCGACCATGTCATGCCTGTATAGTTTACGGGCAGACCGCGGCCGCCGTTTTGAAGCGTTTCGGTATCGCGTCCGTTACAGAACTCCTCGTCGCGTATAAAATTATAGGGCGAATTTTCAAAATGACGCTGCTCGGTTATAAAGGTATCCACAATTGTATGGAGCGCGGCTTTGAAAGTATCGGTGAAAATCCTCTTGCTGCCGCTTGCTTTGTAGTATTGATAGGCGAGCTGAACGGGATAGCACAACGAGTCAACTTCATATTTGCGCTCCCAAATCATAGCGTTGAGCACTGTCCTGTCATAGTGCGTGCGATTATTGTTGGGGCTTTCGTTAAAAGCATTTGCATAGGGGTCTATCAGTATGCATTTCGCCTGGCGGGCGATAAGCCCCTCTATGATAGCCTGAAGCTCGGGATCGTCCTTTGTGAAGGGCAGGTAATGCTTGACCTGTGCGGACGAATCGCGCAGCCACATGGCGGGAATGTCGCCTGTTATAACAAAGCTGTCGCCATCCGGCAGGCGTTTTACGGTGGTTTCAATTGTGCTTACAAAACAGTTTTTGAAGTTATCGCGAAGTTTGGCGTTGCCCGACAGCTTTATATCAGCGTCGGCAAGCACCTGTTTCAAAGAAGGAGTAAGCATGCTGTTCCCTCGTTTTTACAGTATTATATTTTATTATATTTATTATTTATTAAAATCGCTGCCGCCTCTTATGCCTTGTATGGCCTCGGCTCTGTCGGCTGCGCCGAACACAGCAGAGCCGGCAACGATAACATTTGCACCCGCTTCGATTACGTCTGATGCGTTTTCGGCCGATATTCCGCCATCTACCTCGAGATTTATGTCTCGTCCGCTTGCATTTATAAGCTTTCTCACCGCGCGGATGTTTTCAAGCGTGCGCGGTATAAAGCGCTGTCCGCCGAATCCCGGTTCGACCGTCATAACAAGCACAGTATCGATAACCGGCAGGAACTTTTCGACGATGTCGGGATGTGTATACGGTTTAATCGATATCCCTGCACTCAAACCGAGCGCCTTTATCTGCTTTACCGCCGCAAGCGGGTCAAAACAGCTTTCGACATGTATTGTTATGTTGTCGCTGCCCGCATCCGCAAACTCTTTTATATAGCGCACAGGGTCGTCAATCATAAGATGCGTGTCAAAAAACAGCGTGGAGTGCGGCCTGATTGATTTTATAATAGCCGGGCCGAACGATATGTTGGGCACAAAACTTCCGTCCATGACGTCAAGGTGCAGCCAGTCCGCACCTGCAACCTCTACGTCGGCGACCTCCTCGCCAATCCTTGTATAGTCACAGGCGAGCAGCGAAGGTGCTACAAGTATCATTTCCAGTCCCCTAAAAATTTCAAAAGACTTATTTTTTAATATTTTATCCCGCTCAAGCAGCCGATAAATCACTGCATGCGCCTAAACCGGGCGTTTTAACGTTTGAGTGTCTAGGCGAGAGCAGTAGCGAAATGCCCAAGACTCCATATTATATTAATGGCGGTCGGCTGCCGGACGTGCAAAAGACATGAAATCAACGCGTTGCGGCTCCGGCAGGGAAGTAAGCGCTATTTGGCGCAAAAATAAAGGCAGTGAATGATTTATAGCCGGGGCCGCACGCGAAGTGCAAATTTTAAAACTGCCCTATACATGCTATACTGCTCCCGTTTTTTACGCCGCCGGCTCAAATTCAAAGACGCGTCAAGTCGACCGCCCGGCGAGCAGGACAACCGCATGTACCGCAATTCCGAGACGCTCGCCGGTAAACCCTAGCCTTTCCTCCGTAGTAGCCTTAACATTCACCGCCTCGGGCGCACAGCCGAAAGCGCGCGCTATATTTTGGCACATCTGCGCAAGATGTGGTGCCAGCCGAGGAGCCTCTGCAATTACCGTTGCGTCTATATTTACAACCTCATAACCGCGCTTTCTCATTAGCATGGCTACCTGCCGTGCAAGCTCAAGACTGTCCGCATTCAGGTATTCATCGTCGCTGTCGGGAAAAAGGCGTCCGATGTCCCCTTTGCCAAGAGCCCCGAGCACTGCATCCATCACCGCATGAACGAGCACGTCCGCATCGGAGTGCCCGTCCAGCCCGCGGTCATACTCAAGCTCCACGCCGCCTATGATTAGGCGGCGTCCTTCTTTTAGCCGGTGAACGTCGTATCCGTGGCCGACACGGAACGGGAAAGCAGCACCGCTCATTTTATCCCTCTGTGCGCACGTGACTGCAGTATTGCGCGCGCGATGTCAAAATCGTCTGGCGTCGTGATTTTGATGTTTTCATAACCGCAGTCGACAAGCTTGATTTTAAAGCCCAGATTTTCGGCAAGCATACAGTCGTCGGTTGCCTCGAGCCCATTTTTTGCCGCTATATATGCCGCGGCGCGGTAAAGCTCGGTTTTAAATATCTGCGGCGTTTGAGCATGCCAAAGCACCGAGCGGTCTATGGTTTCGGCTATAAAGCCGCTCCCGTCGGCCTTTTTTATAGTATCTTTAGCACGCTCGGCAGCAGTAGCCGCCCCGTAAATATATGCCTGACGCGCAACCTTCTCTATTATTTCGGGCGTCACAAGACAGCGCGCGCCGTCGTGGATAATTACAAACTCGCTGCGATCGTCTATGACTTTAAAGCCTTCAAACACCGATTTTTGGCGGGTCTCCCCGCCAGGCACGACGTGTTTAACGTTTTTCCAGCCGTACTTTTCGGCAAACTCAGCATATCGGCAAAGCTCGTCGGCGCGGCCGACCACAATTATCTCGTCAATAAAATCGCAACGCTCAAAAGCGTTCACCGTGCGCACGACGACAGGTATTCCATCAAGCTCCGTCATCTGCTTGGTCTGATTGCACCTGCCCATGCGAACGCCGTTGCCCGCTGCGACAATGATGGCGGAATTAAAATGCTTATGCGGGTCGACGCCGTCGCCGGTGATCGCCCGGATTATGTCGCTCAGCTTGCCCGCAAAAATACTCATCGAAACTCCCTAAAAAGATGTTTTTATATATTATCGGCACGCGCCGCCGGCATTAATCTCGGATATTTTAAACTGTCCGAGCCGCGGCGGCGGTCTGTGAATATACCAGATAATTATATTACAAACCGCCGCCTTATCTATGAACATCCTATTAACAATGCATGTAGTTTCGGAAAATTTTATCGAATATCGATAAAACCTTTTAAATTCGGCTCAAGTTAACACCTCTGCGTCAAGCGGCTTGCCATGGAATGTCACCGGTCTGCCGTCGCCACCGCGCACTTTGACCGAAACAGGGACCCCTTCACGCCATTCGATGTCGATTTCAGCACCGCCGCGAGCACGCAGTCCGCGCACCTCGCCGTCCTTCCATTCGGGCGGAAGGGCGGGCAGAATGTCGTATGTCTCGCCCTGAGACTGCAGCAGCGCCTCGGCGATGCCTGCAATGCCGCCAAAATTGCCGTCTATCTGGAAAGGCGGATGACTGTCAAACAAGTTGTCATAGGTAGACTTGCCCAAAAGCAGCCGGATGTTTTCGGAAACGTTCTCCGCATCGCGCAGCCTTGCCCACATGCAGATTATCCATGCGCGGCTCCAGCCTGTGTGGCCTCCGCCGTGCGCGAGCCTGCGCTCGAGCGTGACGCGCGCCGCTGAAAGCAGCGGCTCCTTTCCAAGCTGCCACGACGGGTAAAGACCATAGAGATGCGATATATGCCTGTGGCCAGGTTCGGCCTCGTCATAATCTTCGGGCCATTCCATAATCTGACCGTGTTTCCCTATACTCGGCTTCGGCAGCTTTTCGCGCATTTCGGTTATTTTGGCGGCAAAGTCACCGTCGATGCCGAGGATCTTTGCCGACTCGGCAACCGCCGTAAACAGGTCGTAGATTATCATGGAGTCCATCGTGGCTCCCCAGCAGAGGCAGCCCCGCTCACCCGAGGGCAGTATGTAGGTGTTTTCGGGCGACACCGACGGGCAGGTAACCAGCATGCCGTTATGCTCGACAAGGAAATCCACGAAAAACTCGGCCGCGCTCTTCAGCGTGGGATATGCACGGCGCAAAAAGTCAAGGTCGGAGGGGTTATATTCATATCGATACCACATGTGCAATGCAAGCCACGCGCCGCCCATAACCCAATAAGTGCCGGGTATATAGCGATCCTGAGGCGCGGTGTCCCCCCATATATCGGTGTTGTGGTGGGTCACAAACCCTCCGCAGCCATACATCTCTCTCGCTGTCTCCCGCCCGTTTTCTGCGATGCGCTCGACAAGGTCGAACAGCGGCTCCGCACACTCGGCAAGATTGCAGCATTCGGCCGGCCAATAGTTCATCTCGGTGTTGATGTTTATCGTATACTTGCTGTCCCACGACGGCGTAAACTCGCGGTTCCAGATGCCCTGAAGCGTTGCGGCAAGCGTGCCCGGCCGGCTGCACGAAATGAGCAGATAGCGCCCAAACGCAAAGTACAGCTCCGACGCCGCGCGGAATGCCTCTGCACTTGCGCCTTCGCGCACGTCGGAAAGCAGCTTGTCGGTGGGATAGCTTTCATACTTTTTACGCTCGTCGTCGGTTAAAAGTTTGAGCTGTGCACGGTCATAAAGGCTTTTATAGTCCGCAACATGGTCTTCAAGGATTCGCTGCCAGCCTTTTTCGAGCGCCGAGCGGATTTTCTCGCCTGCGGCTTTGAGCGGCTCGCTTTCGCGATAAGTTGTTTCGCCGTCAAATACAACAAGCAGTTGTTTAACATCTTTCGCTATAAGATACTCGCCGATTGTGTAGACCTCGCCGCCGCCTATCGCGCGTGCAGATACCGCGGCGGCAAAGCTGACGCCGCCTCCGCCCGTCGCGCCCGAAAGCCATATCATGCCGTCAGTCGAGCCGCAGGCATCGTAATAGCGTCCGCGGTCTATGCGCATTTCAAATGAAAACGGAGCGTCACCCGTAAACAGCATTGCAATAACTCCGTCGGGTGAGGAGGCTATTATCTCGCGCCTGTACTGGATGCCGGCTATCTTGTACGAGACAACGGCAACGGCATTGTCAATGTCAAGTGTGCGCATATAATCGGTTGGCTCGCCGCCTCCTGCGTGCTGTATGCTTATATACGCGTCGCACAATGTTTGATATGGCCGCATGGTCTCGGGCAGCGACGTGAACGCACGCACCGTAAGCTGCTCGGCTTCCCTTATCCTGCCCGCGAAAATCAGCTGGCGAATCTTCTCGAGATTGGGCAGCGCGTCGGGATTGATGCGTTTTTGCGGGCCGCCGTACCAAACGCTGTCCTCATTGAACTGAATATGTTCGCTTGTGACGCCGCCAAATATCATTGCTCCCAGGCGGCCGTTTCCTATTGGCAGCGCTTTGTTCCAATCGTTTGCGGGAGAGGTATAGTATGTGCGCATTTTTTGTACCTCCGATATATACTGCGGGACACAAACACGTCTTGTCCCGGCTATAATTTGCTCTTTTGCTGCGGGGGTCTGTGCGGAGTCGCGACGGAAAAGCAGCTTTTTCGGAAAAGGCGGCGGTCAATAAAGCTTTGTCACGCTTTTCCTTTTTCAATAAGCTCTATAAGGTCAGCAATAGCGCCGTTGTCGCAGTGTCCGAGCTGTATATCGCATATCTCCTTGACACTATCGAGCGCATTTGCGGGGCAACAGGACACGTCGGCCGAGCGCAGCATGTCAATGTCATTGTCGAAGTCGCCGACCGCGTAAACCGTAATCTCTTTTCCTTGCAAGGCGTAGTACTCTTTGAGCCTTTTCAGCATCCGTCCCTTCGTCGAGCCGGGCGGGAGCAGCTCAAACAGCACCGGGCTTGAACGCGAGTATGCAAATTTGCTCGGCATGCTCGTGCGCATTGTTTGCTCAAGCTCGTCTATGATATTTTGGGGACATTCTACAAGCACTTTGTGCCAGCCAAGCCCTTTTTGCCGCTGCAGCCCTTCACTGTCCGTATATTCGTACTGCGTATATTCTTCTCCTACATATACATATCTTTTCGCCGCCGGGAATCTGCTTTTTATAAGCTTTAGCGCGGCCGCCGTATCGTCCTCGTCAAGCAGGTCGGTATATACATCTTTCCCGGAGCCCGGGTCATACAGCGTCGCACCGTTGCAAAGCACCATCGGCGCATTTACAATTTCGCGATACGACGGCACAAGCCCGCTCATCGACCATATCACGCGCCCGGTCGCGAACGTAATAAGCCCGCCTCCGGCTTTAAACCACTCTATAGCCTTGAGATTGCGCTCTACAATCGCGCCCCTGCTGCTTACAAACGTTCCGTCAAGGTCGGTTGCAATTAAAATTCCGTTAAAATCACTCATTTTTTAATAATCTGACAGTCTCCGTAAAGTAATCGGGTAGCGGCGAATCAAAGTGCATTTGCTCTCCGGTTTTGGGATGGATAAGCTCAAGCGATTTTGCGTGCAGGCACTGGCCGCAGAGCAGCTCTTCGTGCGCCCTCTCCCACTTTGTTTTGCGGCCGTAAACCGGGTCGCCGAGCACTGGATGCCCTATATGCGCCATGTGCACGCGAATCTGATGTGTGCGCCCGGTCTCGAGCTGCAGTGCGAGCTGTGTATATCCCCTATATCGCTCCACAACTTTATAATGCGTCACGGCAGCCCGCCCGCCGGGCACCACAGCCATTTTCTTGCGGTCGACAGGATGCCGGCCTACAGGCGCCGAAACCGTACCGCTTTCGTTTTTGATGTTGCCGATTACAACAGCTCTGTACCGCCGCTGCAATGTGCGGGATGCAAGCTGGCGGGCGAGCGACTCATGCGCTTCATCGGTTTTGGCAACACAAAGAAGTCCGGAGGTGTCACGGTCAATGCGATGCACTATTCCCGGCCGTAACACGCCTCCAATACCCGAAAGCGACTTCCCGCAGTGATAAAGCAGCGCATTTACCAGCGTGCCGCTCGGATGGCCGGGTGCGGGATGGACAACCATACCTTTCGGCTTATTCACAACGAGCAGGCTGTCGTCTTCCCAGACAATATCCAGCGGTATGTCCTCCGGCTGGGCATCGGCAGGTACCGGCTCGGGCAGCTCGCACTCCACAATGTCGCCTTCACGCAGGCGATAGTTTTTCGCTTTCTCCTCGCCGTTCACTGTCACCGCGCCGCTTTCAATTAACTTCTGCGCCGCCGACCGCGATATGCGCTCGCGCTCGGCTATATATACGTCCAGCCGCTGTCCGACAGGAACCGGATATTGCACATCGAGTTCTTCCATAGGCAGAGTTATACTTTTCTGAATAAATATTACAGTTGATTTATGCTGAAATGCCGCCCCGATTGGGCTATCAGCCGAAAAGGGGCGGCATGCGTTTACGTTTTACCGGGGCTTAATTCGCCCCACTGTTTTATTTACTTGTGGCGACTGCGACCGCGAGAGCGACGGATGCTCCGACCATGGGGTTGTTGCCCATGCCTATAAGCCCCATCATCTCAACGTGCGCAGGTACCGAGGAGCTGCCGGCGAACTGAGCGTCGCTGTGCATGCGTCCCATCGAGTCGGTCAGACCGTAGGAAGCCGGGCCGGCCGCCATATTGTCGGGATGCAATGTGCGGCCGGTGCCGCCGCCCGACGCGACCGAGAAGTACTTTTTGCCGTTTTCGACCGTCCATTTTTTATATGTGCCAGCAACAAGGTGCTGGAAGCGGGTGGGGTTGGTGGAGTTGCCTGTNNTGCGGCCCATGGTGTCGGTCATGCCATAAGAGGCAGGGCCGGCGGCCATGTTGTCCGGATGTAGCGTGCGCCCTGTGCCACCGCCGGAAGCGACGGAGAAGTACTTTTTACCTCTGTCGTTGCATTCCTTCTTGTAGGTGCCTGCGACTGGATGCTGGAAGCGTGTCGGGTTCGTGGAGTTGCCTGTGATGGAAACGTCCACACCCTCGTGTTTCATTATTGCCACGCCTTCGAGAACATCGTTTGCACCGTATGTCTTTACATTAGACCTCTCGCCGTCCGAGAACTTTGTCTCGCCGACGATTTTGAGCTCGTCGGTATAAAAGTCATATTCAGTTTGCACATAAGTAAAGCCGTTGATACGCGAGATTATATATGCGGCGTCTTTTCCGAGCCCGTTGAGTATAACGCGCAGCGGCTCTGTGCGCACTTTATTGGCGGTGCGGGCTATGCCAATAGCGCCTTCCGCGGCCGCAAATGACTCGTGACCTGCAAGGAAGCAGAAACACTTTGTCTCTTCACGCAGCAGCATTGCGGCAAGATTGCCATGGCCAAGTCCGACTTTGCGACTCTCGGCAACCGAGCCGGGCACGCAGAACGCCTGCAAGCCGATGCCTATCGCTTCGGCAGCCTCTGCTGCGGTTTGCACATTTTTCTTAATTGCAATTGCTGTGCCGACTGTGTATGCCCAAACGGCATTGTCAAATGCAATGGGCTGAACTCCGCGCACAATTGACTCGACGTCTATACCTCTCTGCTCGCAAATTTTCTTCGCTTCGGTCAGATTGGCGATACCATACTCGGCGAGACACTTTTCAATTTTTGCGATACGCCTGTCGTAACCTTCAAACCTTATAGTCTCTGACATTTATTGTGCCTCCCCTCTTATTCCTTGCGCGGATCTATGTATTTTACGGCTTCGTCATATCTGCCGTAAGTGTTTATTGCCGACTCGTATGCCTCTTTGTGCGGTACGCCCGCCTTGATAGCGTCGAGCATCTTGCCAACATTTACGAACTTATAGCCTATTACCTGGTCGTTTTCGTCCAGCCCCATCGAAAGGATATAGCCCTCTGTCATCTCAAGATAGCGCACGCCCTTTGCTTTGGTGCCGAACATTGTACCGACCTGGGAGCGCAGGCTTTTGCCGAGGTCTTCGAGCGATGCGCCGACAGGCAGACCGTCTTCGGAAAATGCCGTCTGGGAGCGGCCATATACAATCTGCAGGAAAAGCTCGCGCATCGCGACGTTAATCGCGTCGCACACAAGGTCGGTGTTCAGGGCTTCAAGAATTGTCTTGCCCTGCAGGATTTCGGCGGCCATTGCGGCGGAGTGTGTCATGCCGGAGCAGCCGATTGTCTCGACCAGTGCTTCTTCTATAATACCATTTTTAACGTTGAGCGTCAGCTTGCATGCGCCCTGTTGGGGTGCGCAGTAGCCGATGCCGTGTGTAAGACCGCTGACATCTTTTATATCATAGGCCTTTACCCATTTTCCCTCTGCGGGAATGGGTGCCGGACCGTGATGCGGGCCTTTTGCAACAGCGCACATATTCTGCACTTCATGAGAAAACGTGTGCTGGCAAGGACACGATTCGCTTTTCATATCAAGTCTCCTTTTTCGATATTGTCGCTCCTATATTGTAGCCTGAACGGCATATAAATTCAACAAAAAGTTGTAAATTTTTGATCATATCGGCTATATCATGGCTTCATTGAAAAAGCGAAAAAAACGAGAGCGCTCAATTTTAGCCCACGGAAGAATAGAAACCCAAAATGGGGTTAAACAAGGTGTTTTTAACCGCTTGCAAACCAAAAAAAGCCGGCAAACGCTGTTTATCGCTTACCGGCAGTTAATTATGAGATTTTCCGTATCTTAATTTTCGGATGGCGAGGCTATACGTTTACCTGTTGCGGCGATTTACACCCGCAATTGCAGCGGCTGCCGCGGCAATTGCAAGCCCGACAAACAGCATGTCATAAGTTTGAGGCGCCGGCGTCATTTCTGGGGCACCCGTTTCGGTGACAGGCTCGGGTGCCGGCTCGGCTGCGGCGCGCTCTGCGGCAAGCCTTTCAATCCAGTACTGCTCGGGAGTTTTACCAAACTTCTCATAAGGCTCGTACCTGAAATGCTCGAGATTGCAGAATGTGCATATATACGTTTCGTTGCCGGGCACATCGGCGGGATTGTAATTGAGATCGTCTGTGATTATAATCTGGTCTATGTAATGACCCGCTTCGCGCGCTATAAAGGTTATGGAATTGTCGCCCTTTTTCAAATCGAGATAAACAGGGGTGTGCCTGACCTGGTTGTTTGCCAGGCCCCAATCGGACCAGCCGTTTTCAAGCGGCTCGCTGCCGCGTTCGTTTATTGCTATCCAGTACCATTGCCGGAGCATAAAATAACTGTCGTCGTTTGCACCGGCATTTTCGTCAAAGTCGAACACTCTTTCGATGCCGTCGTCAAGCGTATATTTAATAGAGTTGTCACCCTGGCTTGTATGCCAGACCTTCAGCCACAGCACATATTGTCCGTCGGCGGGAACGCTGAAATTCACTGTAAAGGAATCGACATCGGTTTCGCATTTTATCATTTTGCCTACCGCGCCGGAGATACCGTCTGCAACTTCATATCCGTCAAGCTCACAGTCCTCCGCTTCAAGGAATAAAATGAATGTTTCTTCGGCACTTTTTGCCGATACACATAAGGTCAGAGGAATAAGCACTAAAATTACAATAGCAATCGCCGCAATCAGTTTTTTCATACAGGCATACTTCCTCCCTGATATGGTAAAACCAATATACCATATTCAGGAATACATGTCAACAATTTTTGGTAGTTGTGCAAGACTTTTATATGTAAACCCCCAAAATTAGCGCTCCATAAATCAAACACATTGCAATTAACGCATACAATATATTGTGATGTTATAACAGTAATATATTGACATAAGTGCTGATAAATATTATAATTAGAGATATCCTGCCAAGCAACAAATCGTATCAAACAATGAAAAGCGGCAAAATTTTTTAAAGCGGGCAATGCTACAGCAAAAATTTTGTATTTTTTGGAGGGCACAATGAATAATTCAGCCACAGCCAAATTATTGGCGGCATTTTTAGCTGCAGCGATGAGTTTTTCGCTTGCCGCCTGTTCGACACGCAGCGGCACGGAGGGCAGCGAGCAGGAAAAACCGTCAGTTGGTATGGTAGATACGGCCGTGGAGGAAACCGAGGTCACTCACAATTTGCCGGACAACCTGAACTTCGGCGGCGAGCAAATCAACATCTGGTACTTTACCCAAAACTCCGACGCTGCCGAAAGGTTTGTTGACATTCAGGGCGACCTCAACGGCGACATAGTCGACGAAGCACTCTACAATAGAAATGCAATTGTCGAGGAAAAGCTCAACGTTGACCTTGTATTTACCGATACAGGCGTTTTCTCGAGCGATGTCGGCAATGCGATTCGCTCTATGGTAATGAGCGGCGACACTACATACGACATTTACAATATCATTCAGTGGAACAGTGCAATACTTGTTACCGAAGGTATGTATCGCAACCTTTACAACCTGCCTTATGTAGACATTGATAAACCCTGGTGGTCCGATTACTATATAAATGAAGTTAACATCGGAAGGAACAACAGATACTTCCTCTGCGGCGACATCTCTATTGATATGATTCGCTGCATCGGCTGTATGTACTTCAATAAAGTCCTGTTCAATGACTACTACGGCGACCCTGATCAGATGTATCAGACAGTACTCGACGGTCAGTGGACCATCGATAAACTTCATGCATACGCAAAAGACGTTTACTCGGACATCAACACCAACGACAGCATTGATAAGGATGACCAGTTCGGTCTGATGCTCAACAACTACAACAACATCGACGTACTTTTCTACGGTGCCGGTCTGCGCGTTACTGACCGCGACGAAGAAAACGTTCCTTATCTGATCCTCAACAACGAGCGCACCGCAAGTGCTATCGAGGCTATTTACAATCTGTGCTATGACAATCCCGGAACATGGCTTGGCTCTCCGGCTGACAACAATCTTGCTTTCAACAACGGATACAGCCTTTTCCTGATGGGCTTCCTCTACACCTCCGAGCAACTGCGCAACATGGAGCAGGACTACGGCATCATTCCGTCGCCCAAATTCAATGAGACACAGAAAGATTACTCCGCAGTCGTGCACGATATAGCCACGCTTATCTGTCTGCCGCAGACCGCAACCAAACTTGAGGAAATTGGCGCGGTACTTGAGCTGATGGCCTATGAAAGCTACAGAACCGTAACCCCCGCCTACTACGAGACGGCGATGAAGACAAAATATACGCGCGACCAGCTCTCCTCGCAAATAATAGACCTGTTGCACGACTATTACATGACCGACATAGCCTATGTGTTCGGCAGTTCGTTCTACAATCTCGGCTATACAGGTAGAGATATGATAGCAAACAATCAGAGCAACTTCGCATCGTACTACTCTAAACGTGAAAAAGCGGCTCTGAAGCAGATGGAGAAGCTCATCGAAGCATATCTGTCTCTCGAATAACAACGGCCGGACCACCGAATAACAAGCCTGAAACGCATAAAAAGGCGTCGCACTCAAAGCGACGCCTTTTGTTTTTACTCTTTAGACGGAGTCTGCTGTTCGCGGTTTTTTGCCTCTCTCATCTCCGTTGCAACAAGGTATATTATCATCAGTGCCGCACCGACCGTTACGCAGCTGTCCGCGACATTGAACACCGCGAAATCTATCAGCGTAAAGTCGAGGAAATCGACCACAAAACCGTCTTTAATGCGGTCTATCATGTTGCCGATGCCCCCCGCCGCTATAAGCGAAAGCATGATGCCCTCAAATAACGAGGTCTGCTTGCTGCGCACGATAAGATAGATTACAATTGCCACCACCGCAATCGTGGATAGCAGCATAAACACCCATCTATGGTCGCGCAGGATGCCAAATGCGGCCCCGGTGTTTTCCACATAAGTTAGGTGGAAAACCCCTTCCCAAAGCGGGTACGAGCCTATCGGCTTGAGCATTGTAACGGCAAGATGTTTTGTATACTGGTCAACGGCTACGAGTGCGGCCACCAGCGCAAACCACAATACCAGCTTCAATGGCCGATTATCTTCGCGCAGCGAGAGCATATATGGCTTCCCTCGACGTCCGTTCCGTCGGTTGTATACATCCAGCAACGCTCGCACTTATCGCCGTCGGCATTTGTGATCCTAATTTCGTCGATGTCGCCGAAACTGAGCTCAACCTGAGACACAATGTATATCATTGCAAGCTTGTCTTTGTTTTCCGACAGCAGATTATACTTTGCCTCGTCGGATGTGACGATTGAGACTTTTGCATCAAGCGGCTTGCCAATAAGCTTTGCGGCGCGTGCTTCTTCAAGCTTGAGCAGAACGTCGTCGCGATGCTCGAATAGCGCATCCCAGGTCTCGGCGCGCTCGAACTGAAGGTCAGCGCGAACAGATGGCATGTCGTTTAGCATCGGGCTGCGCTTGTCATCCCCTGCGCGGTGGGGCATTACCGACCAAATCTCGTCTGCCGTAAACGAGAGGATCGGCGTAATCAGCCGCACAATCGTGTCAAGAATTATAAACATCGCGGTCTGTGCCGAGCGGCGGGCTGTGCTGTCGGCGCGCTCGACATACATCCTGTCCTTTGTAATGTCTATATACAGTTTTGACAGGTCGATTGTGCAGAAATTGTTTATATCGTGATATATATAGTGGAAATCATAGTTTTCATAGGCATCTGTGGCGCGGGCAATAAGGCCGTTCAGCCTGTGCAGTACCCAGCGGTCGATCTCGTACAGCTCGTCTATCGGCAGCGAATCGCTGTCGGGATCGAAATCGTACAGGTTTGCAAGCAGGATACGCATTGTATTGCGTATCTTGCGGTAAACCTCCGAAAGCTGCTTTAAAATATCCTGCGAAATACGCACGTCGGCCGTAAAGTCGACGCTCGACACCCAAAGCCTGAGTATATCCCCGCCGTATTTATCGATTATCTCAAGCGGTGAAATGGCGTTGCCGAGCGACTTGTGCATCGCTCTGCCCTCGCCGTCGACCGTCCAGCCATGCGTGATAACCGTTTTAAACGGAGCCACTCCTTTTGCAGCTATCGAGGTGAGCATCGATGACTGGAACCAGCCGCGATACTGGTCTCCGCCCTCGAGGTATATGTCGGCCGGGAACTGCAGGTCTGCCCGCTTGTCGAGCACGGCCGCATGTGTCGAGCCAGAGTCGAACCAAACGTCCATGATGTCGCTTTCCTTGCGGAAACGCGTGCTTTCACATTTCGGACATTTTGTCCCAGCCGGCAGGATTTCCTCTGCCGAGTGGCTGTACCAAGCGTTGGAGCCTTCACGTGCGAAAAGAGTTGCAACCGCGTCGATTGTCTCGTCATTTATGATATGCTGGTCGCAATCTTCGCAGTAGAAAATCGGGATCGGAACGCCCCAGTGACGCTGACGCGAAATGCACCAGTCGTTGCGCTCGGTTATCATTGCAATCATGCGCTCACGTCCCCATTTGGGAACCCAGCGGATTTCGTCGCAGGCCTTAACGGCCGCATCCTTTAGCACCGAAACGTCGGCAAACCACTGCTCGGTCGCGCGATATATGATGGGGTTTTTGCAGCGCCAGCAGTGCGGGTACTGGTGGGTAATCCTTTCGGAGGCAAGCAGCGAGCCGCTCTCTTTGAGGTCGGCATGTATCGCATCGCTCGCTTTATTGAAGCGGAGACCCGCATATTTGCCGGCTTCGGCGGTCATTATGCCCTTTTCGTCGACGGGGACGACTACGCCGAGTTTGGCGTGGCCCACTTTGTCCATGACATTGTCGTCATAGTATTTGCAGATGTCAAAGTCCTCCGCACCGTGGCCGGGCGCGGTGTGTACGCAGCCGGTACCGGCGTCAAGCGTGACATGGTCGCCGCAAATAACTGTGGAAAGCCTGTCGATAAAGGGATGGTATGTTTCCATCAGCTCAAGCTCGGAGCCGGGCAACGTGGCAATAATATCATAACTTTCGATACCTGCGGCTTTAGCGACACTCTCCGCAAGCTCTTTTGCAACTATATATACCTCACCGCTCGGCACGCGCATGAGGGCATATTCAAAATCGGCATTGACGCAGATGGCAAGGTTGCCGGGCAGCGTCCATGTCGTCGTTGTCCAGATTACAAAGTAGGTTTTGGAAAGGTCTGCATACTGCGCCAGCCTGCCCTTGTCGTCGGCGACCCGGAACTTGACGTAAATGGAATCGCACTCGTCGTCGCTGTACTCGATTTCGGCTTCGGCAAGCGCAGTCTCGTCGTCGGGGCACCAGTAAACGCTCTTAAACCCGCGGTATATGACACCGCGTTTAGCCATCTCGCCGAAAATGCGTACCTGGACAGCCTCAAAATCAGGGGTCAGCGTAAGGTAGGGGTTGTCCCAATCACCGAGCACGCCGATGCGCTTGAATTCATTGCGCTGGCGGTCGACATAAGTCAGCGCAAAGTCGCGGCACTTGTCCCTAAACTCGGTTACCGACAACTTTTTTCTGTCAAGTTTTGTCTGCTTTATGATTGCGCTTTCGGTCGGCAAGCCGTGACAGTCCCAGCCGGGCACATAAGGCGCGTCGTAGCCCGACATGTTTTTATAGCGGACTATAAAGTCCTTTAAAATTTTGTTAAGCGCCGTTCCTATGTGGATGTCACCGTTTGCATACGGAGGCCCGTCGTGCAGCACGAACTTGGGCTTGCCCGCATTTCGCTCTCTTATAAGTCCGTAAAGGTCCTCGTCATACCACTTCTTAAGAGTTTCCGGTTCACGCTGCGGCAGATTTGCACGCATCGGAAAGTCTGTCACCGGAAGATTCAGTGTTTTAGCAAAGTCCTGCGGCATTGTATATTTACTCCGGTCAAATTTAGTCTGTATTTATATTTTCGAGGCCGCTATTTATCATTGGAAGTATTTTCGTCCTCGGATATGAGATCGAATTCCTCTGTCAACGAAAGCGGCTTCTTTTTATTTTTGTATTTCTTTTTGCTTTGTTTATATTCGCGATCTTTTTCCTCCGCAGCGTTTGAAACCCTGCGGATTAACGAAAGCAGCTCCTCGTCTTCGGCATCGGGCACCGGCTCGTCGGCAGGCTTTTCATCTTGGCCGGTCTGCGATTCGCCAGGTTCGCCCGCCGAGAACTTTTTGTTCAGCTCTCGTATAGTATCTTTGACACTCGCACTGCGGTATGAACCTTGTGCGCTGCTGCTCTGCCCGCCGCCGCTGTCATTGGCATCTCTTTTATCCGCCGATCTGATGCCCTCTGCGGCAATGGTAGAAGGCTTGTCATCCGGCTTGATAATATCAATCGGCAGCGGTTCGGATGCGGCGTCGGTTATGCCGCTCGTTTGCGGTTCATCTTCAGCTTTATCGCCCTGTCTTGGCGTTTCGGGAAGGTCTGTTTCTGTGGCAGCATCGACGGGGTGCCGCCCGCCGTCGCCGCCCGCGTCGCCCGGCAAAATTTCGGTATCGGCTGCCGGAGCCATGTCCTCTGCATGTTCGTAATTGGCTTGTCCCGTCGCGGGTTTTTCGTTTTCATCCCTCTGCTCCCACGCGGACTGCGGGCGCGTTATCTCGCGAATCGACGGCTGCTGCATTTGCTCCGTTTTATCGTCGGGGCTTTCTACCGCTATTATAGGCTCATCTTGCCTTTCGGTATTCACTCCGATTTCGGGAGGCTCTACCGGTATGTTGCCTGACGCAATATCTTCCTTGACATGTTCCACAACCCGGCGCACATACACCTCGTCGGGCGTATCAAAGTCAAGCTCCATATCTTCATCGTCAGGCGATATCTGCTCTATGTAAGTTATATGCTGCTGATACTGCTCGAAAAGTCGCGTCTTAAACTCCGCAACAGCGCGGCGCAGCTCCAAAAGTTCTTGGCGCTGTTTTTGCAGCTCACCTCGGAAAGATGCAATAATTTTATTGCAGTTGTTGCGCGCGGAACGCAATATAATATCGGCGCGGTCGTTGGCTTCGCTGATAATTTTTGCGCTTGCCTTCTGTGCATTGACAAGCGCACTGCGAATAGACTCCTCGTCGGCACGGAACTCCGCAAGCTGAGCTTCTGCAAGCTTGAGTTTGCGTTCGAGCTCGTCGTTTTGCCTGTAAAGCTCTGTATATTTTTCAATGATAAAGTTTATATGTTCGTCGACCTCAACGGAGTTATATCCCCGAAGCACTCGACTAAAATTTTTGTTTTTCAGTTCGTGCGGAGGCAGCATTTCTATCTCTCCCTTAAAGCTGAATGATTGTCAAAATTATCAAACCGCAACAGTCGGCAGGGCATTTTGCAGTATTACAAGAATCATAAATGTAACAAAAAACGATATATCAAACGGCAGGCCCCGAACGAAATCAAATCGCTCGAGAAAGCCGCGCACGGGCGCTATTATCGGCTCGGTGGCGGTGTATACAAATTCGGAAAACATATTGTCGTCGTCGGGCATAATCCATGAAAATGCCGCTCGCAGAAACATAAGTATCTGCAGCACGACAATCCCGAAATACACTGTTTTTGTTATTATATAAAGCACGATTGACAAGGCGCTGTTACAACTCCACTTTGCGGTACATCTTGTGCAGGGGCCGGCTTTTACATTCATTTAAATATATGCATAAAGCCGACACCGCGCCATCGCCGACCAACCGTCATGACGTGCAACGGGACGGAATCCGCATCACCGAGCATCTCGGCAGCGAATTCCGGCGTAGGTGCCGCGTGCATAGACAGTCGTCACGACCGCGCGCGTATAAAAGCTGCCGGGGCGAAAGTAGCCGCAAGCCCGCTCCGGGCAGCCGTATTGCTTTAAATGCGGCAAAACGCCCCTTGCCCAGCACCGAAATCAATAAAGGTCGTCGGTGTTGATCTGACGCTGGGTTTGCGGAGACTGAAGCTGTTCGCCGGAAATATCCACGTTGTTCGGCACTATCACAAACGTGTTGTTTGCCACACGCTGCATATAGCCGTCGATTGAGTAGGCCACTCCGCTCAGGAAATCGATGAGACGGCGTGCCGATTCTTTGTTTGTAAGCTCGAGATTCAAAACGACGGTACGGCGGTTGAGAAGGTGGTCGGCGATTTTCTGCGCTGTCTGAACATCATAGCGCTCGGGCTTTACAACCTTAAGCTCGAGTGCAGCAGCATTGATGCTCACGCCGCCGGTCTGAGCCTGCTGGCCATGGGCGTCCGTGTGGTGCGGCGGATGTTGCGTGTATCCGGCACCCGGACCCGGACCTTGAGCCATATAGTCGCTGCCTTCATAGCCGTACGCATCGTCATCGTCGGCTTCAAAATCATAATCATTATCAAAGTTATCATCAATGTGATCAGGGTTTACAATACCCTTGATCTTATCCATTAAGCCCATGTCTGCCCTCCGTAGGTAGCAATTAAGCATATAAAAAATCGATTATATGACACGGTCTGATAATTGCTATCAGTTATAACCGACAGTCATTGTATCATATCTGACCCAAAATTGCAAACATTTAATTATAAATTTTATAGGAAAAAGTCGTATTTTTTGTAAAAATATCGATTAACGCACACAAGCGGCATCCCACTTGCGGTGCATGCTACTCCCGCTTGCCGAATATCGCGCTTCCGACCCGTATGAGGTTCGAGCCGCATAAAAGCGCCTGACGATATGAGTCGGTCATCCCCATCGAGAGTATGTCCCCGGGCTGGGTGAAGTTCCGGTCAAACAGCGACTTTGCAAGCTCAAAGTACCGCCTGTAGTCCTCCGGGTCGCTGCAAATCGGCGTCATTGCCATAAGCCCGCGCACGCGGATATTTTCAAACTGCTGCAGCGAGGCCAAAAACTCATCCGCCTGTGCCGGGGCAACGCCCCCCTTGGTATCCTCAAGCCCGGTGTTTATCTGCACCAGTATATCGGTACACAGACCGGCAGCCCGCGAGCGCTTGTCGATTTCCCGTGCCAGCTCTATACTGTCGACCGAATGGATAAGTGTTACCTTGCCAATGAGATGCCTGACCTTGTTGCGCTGAAGCCGGCCGATGAAATGTATTTCCACATTCTCATGGTCGAGCAGCGGGTATTTTTCCGTCAGCTCCTGCACACGGTTTTCGCCGACAGCAGTAAGTCCGCACTCGCGCGCCGCATAGTTTATTATTTCCGCCGGCACCGTTTTAGTCGCGCCGAGCAGCGTGACATCTCGTCCCGGCGCAAGCTGTGCAATCTCTTCTCTGATGCTATTTATATTCTCACGCAGAGCCGCCGCGCGTTCAGTCGACAATCCGCCCGTCATAGAGCTTTTTCCCCTTCGTGATGATAAGATCGTAGAGTGCAAGATAGCCGGCGCCACCGTTTTCAAATGCGGCACTGCGCTTTTCTTCGTTTACCTTTTCATATTCGTTCACTATGAAATAGCCCTCCGATTCGAATAGCGGCTCTATAAGTTTAAACCGCACGAAATTGCCATTTAAAGTGTAGACCCCCTGTTTGCCGTCCACTATTCGCACCGCCGAAACGGGCACTCTGTAGCCTGTATAGGTGTCGCGCACAATATGAATTGTCTGCTTTCGCAGAAAATTGAAATTTTCAGGGATTGTTCCGGTTCCGAAAATCAGCACTGCGCGACTTTCGTCGGTCTGCTGTATAACTTTTGACAGTGTCATTTGAATCTCTGTGTCGCTGCTGTACGGGAAAACAACGTTATACTTCGCTCCGGGTGTGAAAAAGCGAAGCCGGTCGGTGGTGACGGGACAAGCTATGTACCAATAATAGTCGGACACCAGCTTGCCTATGCCGTAACCGCCGGTATAAGTTGCTGCGGGCTCGGCTTCCATCATGGCGTAAAACTCGTCGAGCGAGAGATTTTGCAGTTTTGACGCATTAAACACCGACTCATAGCCGTCGAGCCCGGAGAAAAAATAACCCGATATCGGCGTATATACCGTTTCGGTGATATTTGTCAGCTGTGATGTCAGACCGCTTCTTTGAGCGGTAAGCGACTGTATTTTATCGTCGTAACTTTTTACGTTTTGCACTATTATGCGCCGCTTGTTGAGCAGCACAAGCAGCTCGTCCTTTTTGCGCAACGCATATTCGAGGTCGCCGCTGCGAATCCGGTGGCGTATAACCGAAAACAGCTTTGCGATTTGCGCATCTATGGCTTTGGTATCGGATACCGTTATATTCTCGCCGAGATTGCTTGCCCGCAACAGGTCGAGTTTGCGGTCAAGCTCTATAATCTGGGCGCGAACATTCTCGCCGCCGCTGGCGTATACATTCGCGACGGCCGCCCCCTTTTTGACTTTTGTACCGTCCGCATATAAATAGTTGACATCGCCCTGTCTTGACGCATACAGCACCGTTTCGCTCCGCATTACATAGCCGTCGAGCGTTATGGTTTCGCGCCCTTTCACAATCTCGGCTGCCATCGTCTCTATCTCCGAGTCGATGCTGCCGAAAAGGTGGTAAAGAACATAGGCGATGAGCAGCAGCGATAAAATTGCAGAAAAAATGTAAGACGCTACGTTTTTAAGAAATTGAGTGTCCATGAATTATACAATTATATCACATCTAATGCTGCAGTGATAATATCCATCGCATTATTTACAATATTTTTAAAATTCTGGGCGCCGCCGTCCCCCTCGTCAACATAAAACCACTTTATTTCCGGGTCGCGGCGAAACCATGTAAGTTGCCGTTTGGCATAGTTGCGCGTGTCCTTTTTTATTTGCTCGGCTACAAGAGTTATGTCGTCAAACCCGTATTCAAAAAATTCTCTGTATCCGATAGCCTGTGAGGCGGTTTTGCATATCGGCTCCGGCAAATTTTTCACCTCGTCGACCAGGCCGGCGGCTATCATCTCGTCAACGCGCGCATTTATTCGGGCGTAGAGCTTGGCTCTGTCGCGGAAATCCAGCCCGATTTTTACAGCGTTGAAGCTTTTTTTGCCCGTGCGCGAGCGCCTGTCCCACTCGGATTTGGAGATGCCGGTGCCTATATAAATTTCAAGCGCACGGATCACGCGCCTGACATTGTTTTTATGCGTTTTGGCCGCCGTCTCCGGATCGCATTCCTTCAGCCGCTCGTAAAGTTCGTCGGGCGAAAGCTTTTTGAGCTCATCACGTATGCTTTTGTCCACATCGGGCGCAAAACGCTCCTCTTCGAGCGCGCTGTCAAGGTAAAGCCCCGTGCCGCCGCAAAATATCGGCAGCTTGCCACGCGACGCGATGTCGTAAACCGCGCGGCGGGCGAGCTCTCTGTAATCGGCACACGAAAACTCCTCCGCCGGCGTCACGATATCGATAAGATGGTGCGGTATCTCGGCGCGCTCTTCGGGCGTGGGCTTCGCGGTGCCGATGTCCATACCTTTGTATATCTGCATCGAGTCGCAGGAAATTATCTCGCCTCCGGTTCGCCGTGCTATCTCCATAGCAAGCGCCGATTTGCCGGAGGCCGTCGGGCCGACGATTGCCACAACGGTGGGCATACGGCTAACTGTGGGGGAAATATCGCAAATTTTTTCGTTCATTTTAGTGCTTTACATTCTCCGCAACAAGCTTTATAAGCTGGTCGGCGCGAACAAACTCCACTTTGTCGTCAAGTACCGAAAGCCGGCGCGCAAACTCGACCGCATCCGAATAAGTATGCGACCAGCAATGAACGACTATAACCGAGTAAGCGTCGGGCGTTGTGATATCATAGCCCAATTTCTTTATATCTTCCGCAACCGACCGCGCAAAGTCGTCGATATTTTCTATCTCCCAAAGCGAGTTGCGCACCGAGACAAACGGCTTGCCGCTTGCCCAATATATTTTACCCTTTGCGCCTTTGTATTTGTCCGGATAGGTGAAAAGAATCCCGCCATAAAGCCTTTCGATCGACGCGTATCTTTCGAGCGTTTTTTTGGTCGGCACGAAGCTGTCCATTATCACCGTTGTATCAAAATCGCAGGCATCCATGTAAAATTTGAGCTTTTCGAGCTGGCTGTCAAATGCCTGCTCGGGCATCTCCGACGGGAAAAAGTAGCCCGTTCCCGAGAGGGCATTTAGGAAAACGTCATTTTCGGTCTGCTGCAAATACAGCCATTTTGCGGTCTGGGGTGCGACGTCGAGCAGTGTCGGCGGGATCATCCAAGCCATCGGAATAGAGCCTCGCTCGGCGTTGCCGTACCATCTTGGCCCCGCAAAGTCGTTTACCATCCACTGCACGTTGTCACCGTCGGTCATAATCAGGGCAACATAGTGCCTGCCGTCCTCTGCGACCGTGCCCGCAGCATAGTCGTTTATCTGCTCAAGCCGCTCGCGCGGCAGCGCCGAGTATAAACTGAGATTCCATGCATGGTCGGACGGGACAGTAACAAGCCCGTGGTTGGATTTTGTCTTGACATGGTCATATTCGCCGCCCGGACCCCAACCGAACACCGGAGCGCCGGGGTCTATATAACCATGTATCTCTTCCGCTTCCTGCAACTGCCGCTTATCTTTGTCATTGTAATAGTAAAAACCCAGCCTGTAGGCAATACCGAAGTCGCGCAGCGCGTAGTTTGACGGGGTCTGCTGCACCAGCGCAATGGTGCTGAGCCTGTCTTTATACTGCCTTATGGCATCGGCGTCCGACACCCCCCGCGCGTCCGAAAGCATTGTGTAGCCCAGCTCATCCAGCCTTGAGGCATTGCCTTCTGTCGCAAGCAGCACTCCCTCTGCCGAGGCTATCGTGCAGGCGGCGTTGACGCTCGCCGAATTGTATAGCACATACTCTTTGCGGGGCACTCGGTCTTCGAACCTTTCGAGCGCAGCCCAAACGTCGGATATATATGAGATTTTTACATTGTCGCCAAGCTGCTCTTTTATGGCTGCCAGCCATTTCTCAGAATTGTTGCCCGCGGTGCAAAGGAAAGCCTTTGTGCGGGCTGTTATGCCCTGAAGGCTTTCGGCAAGCAGCTTGTCCAATGCATCTGCAAAATTTTCTATTACAACTATTTCGTCCGGCGTCTCGCCAAGCCTGGGCAAATAGCCCAGCCAATCCTTAATTTCGTTTATACCTTTCATTCTCTCTTTATCGTCGCCTTCTCCGGTATTGTCTGTCTGTGTTGCTGTCTCCGCCGTCGTTTCGTCTGCCGTGCCTGCATTGCTGTCAGTGCTTTCAGTGGTGCCGGGACCGACACACGAGACTGCAATGCCACCTGTTAAAATTATCGCAAGCAGGGAAGCGAAAAACTTTTTCATAAATAATCCTTTTCGCAATATAAAGCTACAGCTTGGCAGCCCGGGAGCTTTTTTAAAAAACCCCCGGGCATTTAAGCTCTATTTTCAGGCTGTGAGTTTATATAAATTTACGGGTGCATTCCGTTTATTTATAAAGCGGGCCATAAGCGGCACAGGCACGGTAGTCTGCGCCCTCAAGGTCTGCCGTGCCGAACGCCGACCAGCAGTGCGGACGATAGATGCGCTCTTTCGGCACGTTATGCATGGACACCGGTATGCGCAGCATAGAAGCAAGCGTTATAATATCGGCTCCGACATGCCCGTATGTAAACGCGCCGTGGTTTGCGCCCCAGTTTGCCATCACGCTGTAAACATCTGTGAAAGCACCGCAGCCGGTCAGGTTGGGAGCAAAGTATGTCGACGGCCAGGTCGGGTCGGTGCGGTTGAGAATAGTGGCGTCGACGTCGTCGGGCAGGTTGACCGTGTAGCCCTCCGCAATCTGCACAACCGGGCCGAGTCCTTCGACAATGTTGACCCTTACCATGGTTACCGGCATTTCGCACTTGGTCGAGAACTGAGAAGAAAATCCGCCGCCGCGGAAATAGCCCTTGTTTGCAGGCGCCCACTTTGTGGCGTCAAGCATTGCAGATATGTCATCGTCGGTCAGCTTCCACCAGGGTTTCATGACATTGTTGCCCTGCTCGTCTTTCGCGCAGCCGGTACCGTCGAGTGCGGCTGCGCCCGAGTTGATAAGATGGATAAATCCGCCTGCCGCTCGACCGGTCAGATCATAGCCCGTCACGCGCTTAACCGCCTCGGGGCTCCAGTAAGTGCGCACGTCGGCAAACACCGCCGAAAGATTGGTGGTAAGATGCAGCATGAGCATCGACAGCGCATTGCCGTTGTCGTTTTCGGTTGCAAGTATAAACGGCGGGCGCTTTCCGTTCCAGTCAAAGCCGGTGTTGAGGATTGCCTCTGTAAAGTCGGCGTTCGGCTTGAAGTCCGTCCACATGCGCTGGCCCTGGAATCCGCCGAATATTGCGTTGCGGCCGAGCGCTTCTTCTTCATAGCCCATTTCGGCGAGCTTCGGATTACCCAGCATTATATCGCGGATGGCAAGCGTCATCTTGGCGATAAACTTCCACTGCTCTTCCTCTTCTTCGGGCGTGCTCTGCCATTCGGGCGGGTTGGGGTCAAATCCCCTCTTGCAGTTGGCACGTATCCACGCAAGCTCGCGCTCGTATTCTTCATGGTCGTATATGCCAAGCTCGACGCGGCGGAGTATCTCGGACATGTCAACCCATTCAGCGCGCACGCCGAGGTATTTCTGCATGAAGATTGGGTCAAGGAACGAGCCGGCTATACCCATCGATACCGAGCCGACACCGACATAAGCCTTGCCGCGCATGAGACCCACCGCAATGGCACAGCGCGCAAACCGCAGTATCTTTTCACGCACGTCGGCGGGAATCTCGGTGTCGCCCTTATCCTGCACGTCGTGGCCGTAAATCGCAAACGCGGGCAGTCCGCGCTGTGCATGGGCTGCCATCACCGCCGCAAGATATACGGCGCCGGGACGCTCTGTGCCGTTAAAGCCCCAGACAGCCTTAATTGTAAGCGGATCAAGGTCCATAGTCTCGCTTCCATAGCACCAGCAGGGCGTGACCGAAAGTGTTGCACACACATTTTCGGTCGAAAACTGCTCGGCGCACATAGCGGCTTCGGCGCCGCCGCCTATCGTGCAATGAGATATTACGCACTGCACCGGCGTGCCGTCGGGATAATATACATTTTCCTCGATAAGTTTCTTGGCCGCAAGCGCCATTGCGCGGGTCTGCTCTTCGAGCGACTCGCGTACGCCGCGACGCCGCCCGTCAATTATGGGGCGTATTCCTATCTTCGGATACTTTGACATTTTATATTCCCTCCGTATTATAAAATTCCGCATGGAAAAGTATTGTTCTGACGGAGTCCGTATAGCAGAACTTGTGTCCTGCCCCACAAGGCGTGCGTGCTCGCCGAATAATTTGCCGGTCTGCTCCTCGCCCGGCGTGTTGCGGCTGAAAAGGCGCTCAAAATCAGGCAGCTCGGCTTGCGGCGCACCTTTTTACAGGTATGCGTATAGGGCACCGTTAGAATCCCAATCAAACTGTGTGCCCGTCAATCTATTATCTCGCACCCCGCCGCACGCATCAATTCAAAGGCACTCTCTTTTGCTTCCGGCGGGAACCACTGGGTGCCCATAAACAGCGTATCGGGCGAGGGCAACATCGAAATTGCCTCATCCAATCTATCAAGCCGAGCATAGATGTTGTGCAGCTTTTTACCCGATTCGCCGATGCGCCTGTAAACCTCTGTCCAGTCGGAAAGCTCGGGCGTACCGCTGCCCGGTACCCATTGTATGCCTTTTATGTTCTCCGACGCAAGCAGCATGTCAAGGTGAACAAGCTGACCCACACCGTCGAGATGGTAAAACGCTCTGTCAAGCTGTGCAGCCGTCGACTCAAGCTCCGGTATAACGAACTTTTCAAACATATCGGGGCCTATCATATATGCAAAGTCACTTTGCAGTATGTATGACGGCCTTGCACTGTAAATCGCATTCCAATGCGAGTAGCCGCGCGCAACTGGCGCAATTATAGAGGTGAAATCGTCAAAATAGCGCAGCCACGCGGCTTGGATTTCGCGCACGCAGCGCAGCACCTCTTCCGGCTCGTCGTAAAGATCGCACAGCAAATTTTCGGTGCCGCGGAATGTGGCAAGAATGTCCAGCACGCCTCCGAGGTCGGCCATGGATATTACTGCGCGCAAGGCATATCTCTGCGCAAATATGACGTAAAATTCGCGCACGCGGCGATAGTACTTGTTGTCGGTGTTATACTCGAAATGCAGGTCGCGTATAGGAAGTTTGCGCGGGCAGTCGAACCAAACAGTGTAGTCGGTTGCATACACCTCGGCGCCCATAAAAGCCGCAGCGACGCCCGGTCCAAATGCGTTTAGATTGACAAGCGGGAATGCCTCACCGTAGTACTCGTAGCAGGCAAGGTCATAATCCACCCTGTCTAGCAGCTGTTCGGGCGAATATCGTTCGTCAAAAGCTGTTGAAAATCCAAGCCCGGGCGAATCCGGTCTCGGCCGTCCGGGATCGGCACCTGCAACCACTACAGGAATAATCGGTCTCCCAAGCTCGCCGTTCCACCAGCGCTCGTATCTGTCGGCAAGTGCCGAAAAGTCGATTTCACCGTATCTCATGAGCATATCCTCTATGATGCTTGAATATTGGGCGTTGCGCTCCTGCAGTCATATTAAACCATCACACAAAACATATAATATCACGTCGCGCCATCAAATTCAAGTGGAGATGTTGAAATTGTATCGATACTTTACATATAATCCCGCAGTTTTACGCCATAAATTGAGCGAGTTGATATACAGCCCCTTGACACAGGCATCAGTCGCAGGTAAAATATAGTTAATTCTACCCGGTCAGAAAGGATACAGTATGGACGGAAAAGTTTTGCTCATACTCGTTGACGGCATGAGACCCGACGCTGTCACTTCCTGCAATCACCCCGCAGTGGGAGATTTCATGGAAAACTCGCTTTACACTCTCTCCGCACGCACTGTTATGCCTTCCGTCACACTGCCCACGCACATGTCGCTTTTCCACAGCGTACCGGCGGAACGGCACGGCATAATAACAAATACATATACGCCGCTGGTGCGGCCGCTCGACGGGATCTGCGAGCGCATCGCCGCCGCCGGCAAACGCTGCGCCTTCTTTTACAACTGGGAGCAGCTCCGCGACCTTGCAAGGCCCGGCTCGCTGTTTGAAGCGGGATTTTACAGCGGCTCTCGCGGCTATGAGGCCGCAAACGAGCTTGTAACATGCGCGGCAATAGAGTGTCTTGAATCGAGCGAACCCGATTTCATGTTTGTCTACCTCGGCTGGGTAGATGAAGCAGGCCACGCCCACGGCTGGATGGGCGACGAGTACATGCGCTCGGTGCGCGCCTCGTGGGACCAAATTGAACGTATGTCCGAGGTTGCATTCGAGCGCGGCTACACTGTCATTGTCACCGCCGACCACGGCGGACACGAGCGTTCGCACGGATCGGATATGGACGAGGACATGCTTATTCCTCTGTTTATCCGCGGCGAAGGTATAGAGCCCGGGACGCTTCCCGAGGGCACCTCGATTTTAGATATAGCGCCGACCGCTGTTTCCATAGTGGGCGCACAGCCTGCCCGCGAGTGGGAAGGCAAAGTTCTGCTTTAATACGGACATAAATAATGCCGCAGCGATATAAAATTTGCTGCGGCAGCTGTATATAGGCGAAAAATTGTGCCGTTTGTGCGCCGAAATTTTTGTGTTGCAAGCATTTTGTTGCCGCGCTGACCAACAGCACCGGTTTTTTCACCAAAACACCAAGCGGTGAAATTACAAACAATCCGGCATATAGCAATCCAAACGTGCTATATATAAGGATGACGGTAAAAAGCCTTATCTGCACCTTTTCACTTCCGACCGCGCGCTTATATATGTCTCCACGCTTACCTACACCGAGATAATGCGCGCATCTTGCGGACGGATGTTTGATGTTCTGCAACCTTAAATCGTTTGAAAAGCTTGCGTCCCTTTACTTTGAAGATTAGACAGGCTTTGAGAAAGCAGGGGCAGCAGTTTTCCACCTTGTAGCAAAACAATGATATCTAATTTTTTATATAAAATAAATACAAGGGGGATTACCATGAAGAAGTTATCGGCACTGCTACTCGCAATCCTTTTGGTCCTGTCACTTATCACAGGTGTCTCGGCGCAATCGGATAAGATTCTCATGGGAACACCTGTCGTCGACGGCGTGCTCGACGAAATCTACAAGCAAAGCGTGGCAGTACAGCTCGGCGAACCTTTCCACACGACCGGCGATTCACTGGACACCGACGCAACCGCAACCGCATATCTTCTTTATGACGCCGACAACCTTTATGTATGCGTCGTTGTAAATGACGACGACATACTCCTGCGCGAAAAAGAGTACATCGAAAGCGGTGACAACCCCTGGGAAAACGAGCTTGTCGAAATCTGGGTCGATGAAGAGATGCTCGGCGACAAGACCAAAATTTCGCTTGACCCGGAGGCGACACGCATTTTCGGCAGCCCTGACCCGCTTGGGCTTGTGGGCGAAACCAAAGGCGCCGCAACCAAAGGCGACAAGTCCTACACTGTCGAGTTTGCAATCCCTCTCATGGAAAAAGGCACCGAGGGCAAAACATACGGCTTTTCGCTTCAAGTCAACGACCTGTTCCCTGACGGCCATGTCGTGGCGATTGGCTCGCAGGCGCCTGAGGAGTACACCTTCGGCGGGCCGGTAGTGCTGCCCGAACCTGAGCCGGAGCCGGAGCCTGAACCCGAAGAGCCTGCAGAGCAGCCCGAAGCCGACGTAATCGCATCGCCGCCTGCCCCCGCAACATTTGACAGTCTCTCGCTTGCCGCACCGGCACTCGCTGCGGCAGCATCGTTTGGCGCATTCGCAATGAAAAAGCGCCGGCCCTAATCGCATTTGGGGCGACAGCTTATGCCTTTCGCCGAAACATTAAAATAAACAAATCAAAAGCCGCCGTCCCGTTCCGGGCGGCGGTCTTTTTATGCTTTTCAGCCTTTGAGTTCCTCAATCTGCTCCTTCGAAAGCGGCTTTACAATGCCCATTACATATTTAGTCAGCATTATAATGCGCGCATAGCCTTCGGCCGACTCCATTCGGTGCCACGCCTCGGTCAGGTCCCGGCCCCACGCGACAAGCCCGTGATGGGCGAGCAGCACCGCGCGGCGGGTTTTGCAGTATGGCGCAATCGAGTCGCCGACAGCCGGCGTGCCGGGCTTTGCATAAGGCGCGCAGGGCACCTCGCCGAGTATTACCATCGCTTCCGGATATATCGGCAAATCGAGCGGCAGCTCCGCCACCGCAAATGCGGTCGAGTATGGCGGGTGCGCATGCACGACAGCACGCACCTCGGGATTTTCGCGATATATCCGCAGGTGCATATCGGTCTCGGAGGATTTTTTGCCTTCCCCGCTTATAATCTCGCCCTCGGGCGTAATGCAAAGCAGCGTTTCGGGGCTCATGTCGCCTTTTGAAACGCCGGTCGGCGTTATAAGTATACTGCCGTCGCGGAGGCGTGCGCTTATATTGCCGTCGTTTGCCGCGACAAATCCGCGCTCGTACATTCTTTTTCCGATCTCGACGATCTTTGTGGCTATTTCATGTCTATCCATTTTGAAGCAATCCGTTTTTTCTGCTATGATACCATGCAGCCTGCGATTTTTCAAGCCCAAGTAAAAACCCGGCCGCCGGGCGGGCAGCCGGGTTTGCCGTATGTCTAATATTACTTAGGTACTCGTATCAATATTTCTATTGCGTCGGGAAACTCTTTTTTCTGCTTTGTAACCTTTATGCCGGCATCTATTACCGTTTCTATCGCGCGGTCGATTGTATTGAATAAAATACGTATGTCTTTGAGTATCAGCTTGCGTTTGCCTCGCTTACCGTCGGGCAGGTAATTTTCGTCGCTTAATCTCTTTTCAATATAAGCCTCTGTCCGTGATACGTTAAGCCCGTTTTTAATCACATGCTCTATTGCGCTCATCCGCGCCTCCTGCGGCAGCCGCAGTATTGCACGTGCATGGCGCTCTGTAAGTTTGCCATGGAGTATCGCCTCGCGTTCTGTCGCGTCGAACCTAAGCAGTCTCAATTTATTTGCCACATACGACTGGCTTGTGGACAACCTGCGAGCCACCTGCTCCTGCGTGTACTTGTAAATGAAAATAAGTTCCGCTATTGCCGCGGCTTCCTCGAACATGTTCAGGTTTTCCCGCTGTATGTTCTCAATAATCGACAGCTCTGCCGAGCGCAGCCCATCGATGTCGAGTATCAGGCAGGGCACACTTTGGAGTCCTATCAGTCTTGCCGCCCGCAGCCTGCGCTCTCCCGCCACAAGCTCGAACTTGCCTTCGGCTTCCGGCGAGCGGCGCACCGTAAGCGGCTGAAGAATACCGTACTGTGCGATGCTGTCGGCAAGACGCGCAATCGCCTCGCCGTCAAATTCTCTTCTCGGCTGGGAAGGGTTTGGGACTATCGCGTCGCATGCAATTTCATATACAGTATCTACTCCGCTGATCATAATTTTACCTCCGTGATTTTTAGTATGTAATCAAATCATATCACAGAGGCCTATTTCCCGCATGAAAATCGTGCGCGAGAATAATATTTTGTTTTGTCCCGGAGTATCACCCGACAAAGGTTTTGGGCGTACTCTGCGATAAACTCCCGTTATAACGGATTTTTGGTTATTTGAGAGTATCGGCGCGGATAAATTTTAGGTGTAGGTGCTATTTTTTGTATTATAATCAAATTGCGCGTAAGCTCCTCATCCTCGCCCTGTAGTGTTAGAGTTATATTTTCCGCAATTTCTCCTCCGGTCTCTGTCAGCGCTTGTCGAGCTTGTGCTATTTCCTCGGCGGCCGAAAGGCTTTTCATGGCGATAAATCGGCCTCCCACGCGAACAAACGGTAAACAAAGCTCGCACAGTATGTTCAGTTTGCCGACCGCGCGCGCGGTCACCACGTCATAGCGCTCGCGATATGGCGGCCCGGCGCCAAGTTCCTCAGCCCGCCCGCAAAGCGCTGAAAAATTGCGCAGCCCAAGATCGACCGCCGCGTCGGCGGCAAACGCTATCTTCTTCTGTGTCGCGTCAAGCGCCGTTACGCGCACATCTGGCATGGCAATCGCTATGGGCAGCGCGGGAAAGCCCGCGCCGCTGCCCACATCCAGCAGGGTTTCGCCGGGTTCAAGGTACGGGAGCAGTGTCAGCGAGTCGGCAAAGTGGAGAAGTGCCACACCCTCCGGCGTATCAATCGAGGTAAGGTTGACAAGTTCGTTTGTCGCGATAAGCCGCTCTGAAAGACGCGCTAAAAGCACGTCGGCGCTCTCCCTGAGCTTTATACCGTTAGAGTCGAGCGTCTCATTAATTAAATTTAAATTTTCTTCCAAACTCATCGCAATACCCATATCCAATCTATCTTCCGCTACTTATTTGTTGTCACACTTTGAAGTCGCAACCGAAATCGCGGCATGTCGGCTGTCGGCGCATCCCACACGCGCCGGCGGTATGGGACGCGACTATTTAATGTTAAACCAAACGAGCAAAATACCGATGTCCGCAGGCGAAACGCCGCTGATTCTCGACGCCTGGCCAATATCGGCCGGTTTGATTTTGTTGAGCTTTTGCCTTGCCTCGAGGCTTAGCCCCTCTATAACCGAATAGTCGAAATCACGCGGCAGCTTCTTTTCGGCAAGCTTTTTCATGCGCTCGGCTTCGGCAATCTGCCGCTTTATATATCCTTCGTATTTAAGCTCTATTTCCGCTTTTCTGCGCAATGCTGGGTGAAGTTCGCCGCGTGTCGGGTCAAACGGCGCAAGCAGCTGGCTGTCTATCGAAGGCCTGCGCAAGAGATCCGCCAGTTTTACCGGGTTTGTCAAAGGATTGCCGCCGAGCGACACAAGCAGCTCGTTCAGCTCGGGCGACGGCTTTATAGTCGTGGTCTCAAAGCGCTTGCGTTCTTTTTCAACAAGCTCGGCCCGCTCGAGATAGGCCTTATACCGCTCCTCCGAAAGCAGACCGACCTCCCGGCCGATGGCGGCAAGCCGGTCGTATGCATTGTCCTGCCTGAGCAGCAGCCTGAATTCCGAACGTGAGGTCATAACGCGATAGGGCTCGTTTGTCCCCTTTGTGACAAGGTCGTCTATAAGCATGCCTATATAGCTCGACTCGCGCGTGAGCACTATCTGCTGCCGGCCTTTCAGCTTGCGTGCGGCATTTATTCCCGCGACAAGACCCTGTACCGCGGCTTCCTCATAGCCCGAGGTGCCGTTGAACTGGCCCGCTCCATATAGGTTTTCTATCTGCTTGAATTCAAGCGTTGGATAAAGCTGAGTCGGGTCGACGCAGTCGTACTCAATGGCGTATGCCGAGCGCGTCATGCGTGCGTTTTCGAACCCTTCAAGCGAGTGCAGCATCTCTATCTGCACATCTTCCGGCAGCGAAGACGAAAAGCCCTGGAGGTAAATCTCTTTTGTGTCCCGCCCCATGGGCTCAACAAACAGCTGGTGGCGCTCCTTGTCGGCAAACCGCACGACCTTGTCTTCTATGCTTGGACAATAGCGCGGGCCGACACCCTCTATAACGCCCGAATACAGCGGCGAGCGGTGCAGATTGTCTCGTATTATCCGGTGGGTTTTTTCGTTGGTATAAACTATGCGGCAGGGTATCTGCTCGCGCGAGTTGAGCTCCTTTTCGTCGGTAAGCGTGGAGAAAGGAGTGATGTACCGTTCGCCGTATTGGATTTCAAGCCGCTCGAGATCGACCGTATCCGCATGGATGCGGGGAGGGGTACCGGTTTTGAAACGCATGAGACTGATGCCGGCTGCTTTCAGCGAGTCCGAGAAGCCTATCGCCGGCAGCATACCGTCCGGGCCCGAAGGAAACACCGTGTCACCGACGAATATGCGGCTCTCCATAAACGTGCCGGTGCATATAATCACCGCACGGACGCTCCATTCGGCGCCGAACCGAGTGCGCAGTCCGACAACCCTGTGCCGGCCGTCTGATGTCGGCTCTGTGACAAGCTCTGTTATCTCGGCTTGCACCAAAAGCAGGTTGGGCTGATTTTCGAGCACCGACTTTATTATCTTTTTATACATGTCGCGGTCGGCTTGTACCCGTTTTGAATGTACCGCCGGGCCTTTGCTTTGGTTGAGCGTGCGCGACTGAAGGGTCACAATGTCCGCGACGCGGGCCATCTCGCCGCCAAGCGCGTCAAGCTCGAATACAAGCTGGCCTTTGCCGGTGCCGCCTATCGAGGGATTGCAGGGCATGTTGCCCACAGCGTCGAGGTTAAGCGTAAACAGCACGGTATTCAGACCCAGCCTTGCGGCGGCAAGCGCCGCTTCTATGCCGGCGTGGCCGGCTCCGACCACCGCGATGTCGGCCGAATAATAGCGTTTAAGATTTGTGTCCTTTATATTTATATGTGACTGCATTAAAAATCTTCCGTTTACAGGTTTGTGCCGGCGTTTTTCTGCCGCTCGGCACCGGGATGTAAAAATAATGTTAATGTGATCTACGATAAAAAAACGCGCCGGATCGCGGCGCGGTGCTGCATTAATGCGCGCTTTGCCCGTCAGGCAAGCTCCGCCGCGTCCTGACGGTGAAATGGGACGGTAACTTTACCGGCGCCGAAATCGACCGTGCTTTCGGGCACGACATACGCCGTTGTAAGCTCATCGCCCACAGCGACAAGCTCTCGCCAGCCCCACATCGAGTCGGCAGGGTTTGGCATCGACGAATACGAATAGTTACCGGTGCGGCACAGCAGCTTGCCGCCGTACTCGTCCCCGGCACATATAATATCGGATTTATGCGTGTGCCCGGCAAACATTGCCACTATTGCGTCCGTTTCGCGAACCAGGCGTTTAAACTCGTCGCGTTCGTGTTCAAGCGCAAAATGGTGTGCGCATAAAAAGACTTTTTTACCGGGGTTTTGCTCTATCGTTCTGAAAATAAAATCGGTGTCCGAAAAAGAATATGTCCCGTGATTATGCACGGGGGCATTTAAGTTTTCACCGAAATTGTCGAGCATCACAAACACGCAGTCGCCAACATTTACGGCAAAGCTGCGTTTTGCTCCGGTGATTTTCTCCCAGTCTTCGTGCGTATATTGCTCGTGATTGCCGGGTATTAAGTAGGTTGGGCAAGGGAATTGCGACACATAATCTTCGATAAATGCCGCTGTGTTGCTTACCCCTCCGTTTGAATATGAGCCGTATAGCGGCCCGACTTCCCAATAGTCGAGCGAATAGTCGCCGAGCATTAAAATGGCATCGTACGGCTCGCGCTCATATTCTTTTCGCAGGTCGCACACAAGCTTTTCCATGCGCGCCCTCGAGTCCCAGCCGTACCAAGATATGTGACACAGATGCGTGTCCGATAAAAACAAAACCTTCAACGGCGCAACCGTCCATACTATATATTCCAGTTTTATTATAACAAATAAAAATATTTTGTCAACACGTTAAAAAATCCGTAATATCAGCCCTGTCAGCAGCACTGCGGCAACCGACGCTCCGCTGACAAGCAGCAGCTTTCCGCCCGCAAGCGAAAGACCGAGCGCCGTCAGACCTCCCACAACCGCCGGGATCATGGATTCGGTGCTGAAAAGCACGCCGGGAAACACCAGCGCCGCAAGCACACCGTACGGCACATAAGTAAACAGCGAGCGTATATACGCATTTTTAAATCTTCCGCGCCAAACCGCAAGCGGTATAACGCGCACGAGATATGTTACTGCCGCGGTGACCGCTGCCGAAGCAAGCAGATATGTAAGCTTTGCATTCATTTAACCGCCGCCCCTTTCCTGATATTTTCCGCCTCATGTTCCGTTTCATCCGGCGCGGCTTCCGTTTCGCTTTCCTCTTTCACCGGGAAGACGGCCGCCGCTATTGCAGCCGCCGCAATTCCGCTGACTATTACCAGCCAGCCGTCGCCCAGAAACTCGAGGAAAGGAATAAACCTCATCACGGTGTTAAGCGCGGCCGCGCCAAGCACAACGGCAAGCACAGGTTTTGACTTTTTGGCCGGCGGCACTACGAGCGCTATAAACATCGCATACAGTGCAATCCCGAGTGCGGAAAGTATTGTGTCAGAAATTATGCCGCTTGCAAGCCCGCCGACCGCTGTACCGCTTATCCAACCGCAATATGAACATAAAATAAGCCCGAGCAGGTATTTAAAGTTCAGCGGCTCGTCCCGCGTCATCGCAATGGCGAAAACCTCGTCGGTATTGCCAAATCCCACGACAAGCCGCTGCCACAGCGTCATATTTGCCGGCAGCTTTTGCGAATAGGACAGCGACATCAGAAAATATCGCGCGTTTATCACAAGCATTGTAAGAAGGGTCTCTATTATCGCCGCGCCTGAGGCAATAAGGTCAATCCATACAAACTGGCCGGTGCCGGTGAACGCCGTCATCGAAACCGCCGTCGCAAGCCAAACAGGCACGCCCCGCGTAGCGGAAAGAATGCCAAACGCTATCGAGACCGAAAAATATCCGAAAAAAATAGGCAGGGCATCTATAATGCCTTGTCTGAAAGTCAGTCGGGTGTTCACTGGTGTCTCTCCGATACGGTAATGTGCAGGCCGGGAGCATTTGCCCCCGGCCAAGTGTTTGTTTTTTGTATCAGGCTTGTTTCAAGTTCACAAAATTACACAAGCATTAGATACGCAGCTTTGCCGCCGTAAGGGTATTAGAAAGCAGCATTGTAATTGTCATCGGGCCGACTCCGCCCGGAACCGGAGTTATATGCGACGCTTTGGGCTCGACGCCCGCGAAATCAACGTCTCCGCAGAGCTTTCCGTCCCTGTCGCGGTTCATGCCCACGTCTATTACAACCGCGCCGGGAGATACCATGTCGGCGGTGATGAATTTAGCACGCCCTACGGCCGAAACGAGAATTTCTGCCTGCCGGCACTCATCGGCAAGGTTTTGCGTCTTTGAGTGGCAAACCGTAACCGTGCCGTTTGCTTGTAAAAGCATCATTGCCATCGGCTTTCCGACAATATTTGAGCGTCCCACGACCACACAGCGCTTGCCGGCGACATCTATTCCCGAGCGCTCAAGCAGCTTCATTATTCCCGCCGGCGTGCAGGGCAGGAAAACTGGGTCGCCTATCATCAGTTTGCCCACATTGTAGGGGTGAAAGCAGTCCACGTCTTTTGCCGGGTCAATATTGTCAATTACAATCGCCTCGTCAAGATGGGCGGGCAGCGGGAGCTGCGCGAGTATGCCGTGGATTTTGTCGTCGCGGTTGAGCTTGTCCACCAGCTCAAGCAGCTCGTCCTGCGTCGCCGTGGCGGGCAGCATGTGAACCTCCGAATACATGCCGACCTCTTCGCACGCCGCCTTTTTATTTCTTACATAAGTATGGGAAGCCATGTCGTCGCCGACAAGTATAACCGCAAGACCGGGCTTTGTGCTCATTTTCGAGATTTCATCGCGCAACTCGGCCCGAATTTGTGTCGAAATCGCTTTTCCGTCAATTATCTTTGCCATCTGTGCCACTCTCTCCGCCGTCATTATTTTCCGTTTGGCTGTCACTCGAGCTTTGGTTGTCATCGGATTCATCGTCTGCGTCGGGTCCGGTCGAGCTTTCGGCAGTTTCGCCTTCAGGTTCGCCTGCGCCGCTGCCGCTTGCGTCGGCGTCGCTTTCGATTGCCGTATCTTCAGCCGAACCTGCCCCGCCTGCCGCCGCCTCCATAAATGCGGTCGGAGCAAATCTGCCGCGGCGCGCCAGGGCCAGCATCACAACAAGCAGCGCCGTCCCTACCACAAACGATACGAAAGCAACAAACTGCGAGATGCGCACGCTGCCTACATACAGACTGTCGACGCGCAAGCCCTCTATGAACATGCGGCCGAAACCATACCATGAAATATACATCAGCAAAATCTGCCCGTCAAACTTCTTTTTCTTATAGAGCATGTTTATAATTATAAAACCGAGCAGATTCCACAGTGACTCGTACAAAAATGTGGGATGGACATATATGGTTTCGGGATGGAATCTGTTGCGTATGCCCATCCGCCATGGCAGGGTTGTCTCCTCGCCAAATGCTTCGGCGTTCATAAAGTTGCCCCAGCGCCCAATTATTTGACCGAGCATTGTAGCCGGGCCAAGCATATCGAAAATCCGAAGCAGTTTGAGTTTTTTGATTTTAATAAATATCGCCGCGGCGACGGAACCGCCGATTATACCGCCGTATACGGCAAGTCCGCCTTTCCAAACTGCAGCCATGTTGTAAAGTGTGTCGCCAAGCGTATCACCTATATATAGCGACAGATTAGTCATTACATAGTACAGCCGCGCGCCTATGAACCCTGCAAGCACTACATATATCGCAAGGTCGAGCACGTCGTCGGACTTAACCTTCTCCTGACGCGAGCGATACAATACATAGCTTACCGCCGCAACGATGCCGAGCGTGATTAAGATTCCATACCAAACGATTTCATAGCTGCCAATCCGAAACGCAGCCGAGTTTATTTTAAATTCACCGATACCCAATCCCGGGAACGAAATATAGCTTTCAAGGTTTCGAGAGCTCATACCTTTTCCGATTCCTCAAGCGGCAAGACGGTGGCAAGTGTATAGTGAGTGTCCTCAAACACCGTATTAAATACCGCCGACGTATAGTCGAAATCGAGGCCGCGGATGATATCGGCGTAATCGAGCATGTCGCCGCCCTCGAACACAAAATTGCCAAGGAAATTGTTGACTATTTCCGCCGTGCTGTCAAACCCCTTTATATAGCTCGAGTACATAACTCTGTGACAGCGTTCAAAGTCATCTGCAGACAGTCCCTCGCGCTTCATTTTGTCTATATATTCGACGAACCGCTCGTAAACTTTTTCGGGCTGATCAGAGTCGCCCTGTATGCATACAAGCGACATGCTGTGATTGTGGTCATGCCATGCGCCGAAGTTTTGAGATATAAGGCCCTCTTTATAAAGCTCGTTGAAAAACTCGCTTGCGCGGCCGAACAGCATATTTACAAGCACCGTCATTGCCGCGTTTTTCTTCATGCGCTCATACGGGTCTTCCGAAAGTTCGACATCTTTGACTCCGATAGCGAAAAGCGGTTTTGCAACCTGCATTCTGCGGCTGAACCTGGGCCTGTAAACCTGCGGCTCCTCCTCATACTGTACACATTCTACCTCATGTGTTTCCTGAGGTTTAAGTACTTTATCGGCAACCGCAATCACCTGCTCCGGTGTTACATCACCACTGACACACAGCGCCATGTTTCCGAGGTTGTAAAACGTATTGTAGCATTTATAGAGCAGGTGATGGTCGATTTTCGCAATAGACTCAACCGTACCGGCAATGTCTATTCGTGCATTGTGGTTTTTATACATTGAGCGCAGCATCCCGAAAAGCAGCGCACGTCCCGGGTTGTCTTCGCCCATGCGGATTTCCTGCGCGATGATGCCCTGCTCTTTCTGAACCGACTGTTCGGTAAAATACGGTTTAGTTACATAGTCGAGCAGTATCTCAAGCGACTCGTCGAAATTGTCTGTGCACGAGAAAAGATACATTGTGCAAAGAAACGATGTATAGGCATTTGCCGACGCGCCCGTCTCGGCAAATCTCGCAAACGTATCAACCCCGTCCTCGTTTTCGAACATTTTATGCTCGAGGAAGTGGGCTATGCCGTCAGGCACCTCGGTGTATTCCTCTTCGCCTTTGATGCGGAATTTATTGTGTACAGAACCGTATTTGGTTCCGAACATAGCGTAATAGGTGGACAGCTTTTTCGGTATGACATATATGTCAAGCCCGCTTTTATGCTTTATATAGTAATACTTTTCGCCAATTGCGGCGTTTTCCTTAACTTTTATCGTGCTGCCGTTCACTGTTCATCGCTCCCTTCGTCGGGCTTAAGCGTTCCGTTCAGGAAATATACGGTATCAAGGGTAACTCGCTTTGCCATTTCCGCTATATCCGCAGCGGTGACGGTCTGAAGTGCGGCTGCCGCGTCCTCGGGCGAGTCGTCTCGTCCGGCAAGCATTCGGGAGGTGTACCAAGACTTCAGCGAATTTGCGTCGTCGTACAGCTCGCGATAGCCGTTTATAAGCGAATTTCGCGCAGCCACAAGCTCGGCCTCGGTGATTTCGCCCGCCTTTGTCAGCTCGAGCTGGCGTAGAATCTCGTCCTGAGCCTTTTGCTTATTGGATACTTCTATGCCGGAGCTGACTATCATGATACCCTTATGCGCTTCGGCGATTGCGCTGCAGTAGTAGCACAAGCTGAGCCTTTCGCGCACGTTCATAAACAGCTTTGACGACGGCGAGCCGCCGTACAGCTCGCGGAACATGGCAAATACATGATAATCGCGGTCGGAAAGCGTGCAGCCTGTACGAAAACCGAGCGAAAGTTTGCCCTGTTTGACCGGCTGATCCTCTATCACTTCTTTCGATTTCTCTGCACTTCGTATCACCTGCGTCGAAAGCTCGGGAGCCGTGGTATTCGCGCAGCGGCCAAACATGTCCTGAAGCTGCGAAGTCAACGCTGCCGTATCGGTGCTTCCCACGAAATACAGCTCGACGCGCGTGCTTGTTATAAGCCACTTGTAAAACTCATAAAGCGACTCGGGCGTTATGGCCATCACGTCATCGACTTCGCCCAGCTCCGAGACCGCATAGGCTTCGCCGCGGCACATCTCGTCACGGCAGCGCTTTACGGCGTAGTAGTTTTTGTTGTTTATCTGCGATTTGATTCGATCGCACAGATTGCGCTTTTCGGTCTCAACATAATCGGCGCTGAACACGCCGCCGTCGGTGACGGGATTGAATATAACCTCCTCGAGCACGCCGAGCAGCTGTGAAAGCACCGGCGTCGGCTCAAGCGCATATTTGTCGGCAAGCACATAAGAGGAGAACCCTATAACATGAGTTTCGCCCAGTTTATAGTTGCGGGGCGATATGTGAGAGCCGTAAAGGTAGTCAAACATCTTATTGAGTGCAGCCATATCGGGGTATTTCTCCGTTCCGCGCAACAGCACCGAGGGCAGCAGCGCTGCCTTTGCTGCGGTTTCCGCGCGCAGCGGGATGAAAAACTCCGCCGATATGAAGTTTGTCTTAAATTTTTCGGTCTCTATGACATTCAGATACACAGAGTCGGCGAGCTTTATTCTTGCCGGCGGCATGGAACCACTCCTTCCGTATGTAGACGCCCGCCGGACCGATTTTCCGGCTTGTCCGACGGGCATCGTCTTTACTTAAAATAAGCGTTTGAATATCAGGTATATTATACTACCCGGCAGGTTATATTTCAACCGTTATTTCAAGCAAATGTCGCTTTTTATCAAACGGGAAATAATTGTTTACAATTTTCCCGTCCAGTTTGTACTCTGTTTTGCTGCCTCGCTCGGCCCGAATCGTGTACTGCGTACCGTGTCTGTTCACCTGAAGCGTGAAGTTCGGGAAGCTTTCGGTCAGCTTTGGCGTTATTGTAAAGCCGCCTTCGCGCTCGTCATAGCCGAGCAGGTATTCGAGCACAGCCTTGTAATACCATGCCGCCGCGCCGGTATACATCGACCAGCCGCAGCGCCCCGCAAAGTCGGGGTTTGAATACACGTCGCCGGCCAGCGCATACGGCTCGCCGCCATAGCTTTCGCCGAGCTCATGGTCAGTGCAGCGCTCCGCGGGGTTGATAGCGCGCAGCAGTTCAACGCCCTGCTCCGTCATGCCGGCGTCAAGCAACGCTATCGCCGCCCAAACCGCTGCATGCGTGTACTGTCCGCCATTCTCGCGCACGCCCGGGACATATCCCTGTATATAGCCGGGATTTCGACCGTTTCCGGGCACAAACGGAGGCGCAAACAATTTCATTATGCGATGCTCGCGGTCAAAAAGGGTCGAGTACATGTTTTCAAGCGCCGTTCGCGTGCGGTTTTGGCTGCCGGTTTCGTCTTTCCCCATGCCTGAAAGCTGGGCAAACGCCTGTGGCAGAATGTCGATCTGGCATCCGCCTTCGGTGGTCGGCGCGCCGAGCACCAGGCCGTCGCCGTAAAAGGCGCGCGCGTAGCGGTCGGTCGCCCATGCGTGCTTTTCGACCGCAAGCAGCAGTGAAGCTGCCGCCGCCCTGTATTTCTCGCAGCCGTCGATGTCGCCGCGCAGCTCGGACAGCTTGGAAAAATTGTTTAGCGTTATCGCGAGGAACTGGGCAAGCCACACGCTTTCGCCGCCGGTTTGGTTGCCTTCTTGATCGATGCCGATGCGGTTCATGCCGTCGTTCCAGTCGCAGCTGCCTATATAGGGCAGCCCGCGCGGCGAAAGTCTTTCGAGCGCCAGCTCGAGCGCACGCGCGCAGTGGGTGTAAATGTCTTCTTTGAAGTCGGTCTTGCCGGTTTCGCTGTAGCGCTCGTACTCGCCCGGCCCAAGCTCCGGCGCATCAGCATACCGCACCTTAACCGAAAGAATGCTTGTATCCCCTGTGCGCCGGACATATTCCGCCGTCACATAGGGCAGCCATATATAGTCGTCCGAGCACAGCGAGCGCACACCCCGCGTTACAACGGTATCACGTGCCGGCAGATTGTGCCACCAGTGCATGGCGTCACCCTGCGCAAACTGATGGAGCGCCGCGCGAATGATGTGGACGCGCACTTTCTTCGGATGCGAATAAAGTATCGCAAGGCAGTCCTGAAGCTGGTCGCGGAAGCCGTATGCGCCGCCGGACTGGTAAAATCCGGTGCGCGCAAGCAGTCTCGTGGCCAATGCCTGATATGGCACATAGAAGTTAAACATCTCGTCGAGAGCAGGGCTCGGCGACTCGAGAAGCAGTCCCCCCGAAACCCGCTCGGCGCGAGCGGCATAAAGCGAAAATCCTTCGTATACGTCGGAGAGGGTCTTGTATTTCTCACGTATATAGCTGCCGCACTTGTCGTCGCGTTCGCCTGTTGTACCGAGCAGATATATAACACCACGCTCGGCCGGCCTGCAGGTCATAAATATGCGCCGGTGCGTAAATTCGCCATACATACACTTGTACGTCACAGTGTCCCCAGAGCACTCACGCACAATAACATCCGGGTCGCACGGATCCGAACCAAAACACAGCGTCCACTCAAACACCAGCTTCACACCGCTGTGACCATCTGCCGCACCCTCAGGCGTGAAGGCTCCGCAGACATTGTCGCGCACCTCGGTGCGGGGTGTTGCCTCTTCGCCGTCAAACGTCACCGCTATCATTTTAACGGGCAAAAGCGGATCTACGCCGACTGCTATCTCATAATCCGTGCTTATGCCGCCGCTCTCTATCCGGCCGCTGTATAGCGCATGCCCACGATTATAAGTGACAGTATGGGCGGACGCCGCAAGGTCCCATCTTTTGCCATTGATATGAAGAATCAGCCTTTCGCCCTGCATGCCTTCGTGCGCCAAGCCGTTCCACGGCGTCAGCCTTCGCTCGCGCGAGTTGCCGAACCATGTGTAACCGAGGCTGTTGTGTGTTACCAGCGTACCGAACGCGCTTCCGGTATATACATACGATTGAGGGAGCGTCTGCTCGCGTGTCTTTACTGTGAAGTTATCCACACCGAAAAAACCGCCCCGGACAGGCAATCTAACGTCCGTTTCCACAGAGTTTTCCACTTCCTGTGGATAAACTTTGCGGATTCTCGGCCTTTTGTGGAAAACAAGCTCGGGACGCTCGCTCATGACGCGAAGATACACATTTGAAAGCGTATTTGTGCCGTCAAGCACAATGTCCAGCCTTGAAAGCATGCGCAGCAGCGCCGTATCGGGCGAAGACCTCAAAAAATACACTCCGCCCGGCGCGCCGAGCATGCGCACGTCGCCATGTGCCCTCACAAGGTCTATAAGCATTGTCCGAACCGGCTCGCCATAAGCCGCAATCTCTCCGTAGCAGATTATAAGTTCTGTTTTAATACCCATAATCCGCAGCCACCTGTGCGCCGATATAAACGCCGCTATCAGGTGACAGCTTGCGTCGCCGGGCGCAAGCCGGGTACTTATGCTTATCACCGTAAAGGGCAGGTCACCGGAAATAGAGTTGCGCCAAAGCACCGATTTGGGCTGCGGCTCGTCGGGCATGACCAGCTTTCCCGCCTCGCTGTCCGCTTCGTAATCTTTCCTTAACGTGTGGAAAGTCGCCGCGAGCATCAGCTCGGCCGCACGCATGGAGTCGGGTGCCGAAAGCACACTCATACCCGCCTGTGCCCAGCGCCGCAGACTTGAAATAGCCGAGTCCGCATAGTTGCGCTCGCGTGTTGAGCGCGCATATCTTATAGTCTGAATCGCATCCGCCCGCGACTTTGCCGGCGCGACAAGGAAAGTGCATGCATATCGGCCGCTCCTCGTCTCCGAGCGTTTTTTTATGGCGCAAAACGGAGTTATACACGCGCCGGTCGTGTTGCCGAGCGGCGTCTGCGTCAGCATCCCAAGCTCGCGGTCGCCATAAAGCATCGGCAATACGCCCTCTCGGCGGGTTGTAAACGACACTCCGCCGCTTGAGGTTTCAAGCGTGACCGCAAGCCAGCGCTCTTTTTCGCCCTCTCTTGAGAGAACTCTGTAGAGCAGTATATTTTCTTCGGCGCAATACTCGGCCTCTACCGAAAGGTCGTGATAGCCGGGATGCGCGCCGTACTCCTTTTCGGGCTTTAGAGCCGGCACAAAGCACATCAGCGGGCAGACTTCGGCCGCTCCGCCCTCGTAGGCAAGCGTTATCACAAAGCATGTGCAGTCGCCGCGAACCGTCAAAATCGCGATGGTTTTTGCGCGTGAGCCGCCAGTCGACACTTCATTTATATACTTCACCGAAGTCGACGAGGACGACCTGCAAAATCCGCCGTCCAGCACGTTTATAACGCGCGAGCCACGCTTGTCTTTGACCTCAAGAAAGAGCTTCAATCCTCCGTTTTTGCTGTTTGGGCCGAAGGGAGAGGTTGTTATAATACTGTTGCCGTTGTACAGGCACACTTTACCTGCCGCAGTCGCGACAATTCTTGTTCCGCCGTTTGATACCACCGCGGTACGGGGCACCGCTTTGTTATCCTCGCGGAACGACTCCGCCGTCGGCAGGGCATGTGTGCGGGTAGGCATTTCCTTTCGATAGGGCACAGTCTTGTGGATAACCGCGTCGACGGGAATTTTCTCGCACAGCAGGCTGTCGGCCGCTCCCATGCGCGGGTCGCTCATAAAGTATTTTACAAAGATGTTGTCCAACAAAAAGTTTGCTGCCGCAATAATGCTCATGCCTATATGGTGAGCCATAAAGGTGCGTATTACCGCACAGCCTCTGCCCACGCGCGAGCGCGTGAAGTCTACGGATTCAAAAAATCCGTATCTTCCGTACAGTCCAAATTTTTTAAGCCGCTCGAGGTTTCGCAGCGAAGCAATCGGCGCATAGGTCAGCGTTAAAAACGACGAATAAGGCGCAATGACAGCCTCTGTGTCAAGCCCGCGCTTCATGGCGAGCTTTTGCACACCGTATGCCGAGTACTGATAGTTCATTGCCGCGTCAAACGCAAAATAGCAGGACTCGGATTTGCCCCACAACCCGCGTTCGCGCTCTTTTTTTTGCTGCGTAAACGCAAACGCCAATGCCTCGTCTATCAGCGAGCCTTTGTAGACAGGCATAAACAGCGATGCCATAAAATACTCGAACATCGTGCCCGACCATGACAAAAGGCCGATATGCCCGTCGGCGCTTATTACCGGCCGGCCGAGCCGCTGCCAATGTCTGCGAGGCACAATGCCAGCAGCGACGGCGTAATAGCTTGTGATTCGCGACTCGCTCATGAGAAGGTCATAGCCGCCACCGGGCTTTTCCGCCGCGGTGTCATATCCAAGATAAAACAGGTCGCGGTCCGGATTGTAGAGCGCCGAGAAATCTGTCGCATCGATTATGGCACTAATCCGCTCGCGCAGCTTGTCGGCCCTGTCTCCCTTCAGGCTTTTCTCGGTCGCTATTCCCTGTGAAAGCGTCAAAAGGCTTGCCACAAAGTTGCCGCTGTCCACCGTCGACACATAGGGCGTGCCAAGCACGCTGAGCGTTGCGGTGTCGTACCAGTTATAGAGGTGACCGCGCCATTTGGGCATCATCTCGATAGAAGTCACCGCGTTTTCGATACGCTTGAAAAACTCTGCTGACTTTATATTGCCCAGCTTGTAGGCTGCAAGGCAAGACAGCATATAAAGGCCTATATTGGTCGGCGATGTCCGCCTTGCAAGTATCTCGGACGGTGCAAGCTGTATATTGTCCGGCGGCAACCAATGCTCGGACGCCGTAACGGTGTCGGAAAAGAATTTCCACATGTCAAAAACATATTTCATCACCGTCGCACGCCGCGCCGGCGTGATGGCGAGCTCTGCTTCGGTTACCGTCTCGCGTCCGGACAGCGTGAATAACAGCGGCAGGCCGAGCCACAGCAGCCCGAGCAGCTTGTACAGCGCATAAGGCGCAAAAATGACAAGCACCGCACCGGAAATGAAGGTGGGCAGCGTAAGCAGCAGGTTGTATCCGAATGTATCGCGGCGGTTTCGGTCGGCCTCGGCCGCCGTTACCCACTCGAGCAGACGCTGTTTTGAGATTGTCATGCGCCACAGCGCTCGCAGCATGGCGTCTGCCGCACATATTGCGTTATGCAGCAGAGTACCCAAATTCCACAGCGTCAGCCCGAGCGCCTGCCACACGCTGCCGGTGACCGACGAGTAGAACCTGCGCGGCAGGCTGCGTGTCGCCGTCACCGATGCGGTGACGACAGGCAGCACAATATACAGTGTGGAGAATATAATTGCGGTCAGCGCCGCGGCCGAGCCCATGAAAAGCCCGTATGCCATCGCAAATATAGCACAAATCGGCAGCGAGGCACGCCTGATGTTGTCGAACAGCTTGTAGCGCGACAGCACGCTAATCGGGTTTTTAACTCTTGCTCGGCGCCTGTACTCGCTGATGCCGGCGCTGCCCGTAATGCCGACCGCAGAAGGCGACGGCATCTTAGCTGCATTACCGGTTAAAATCGTGCTGCCGGCATAAGCCATGGCTTGAGTGTCCCCGCGTATCCAGCGGTGAAGCCTCTTAAAATAAGAATCCGCCGTTTTGGGGCAGCTGTCAACCGCTGTGACGCCCGAAAGAAATGCGCAGCGCAGCCTTGTCCCTTCCAGCAGGTCGTGGCTTAGCACCGTTTCGGGCGCAAACGCATCTTTGAGCAGCTCCCAATAGAGCTTTACGTCAAAAATGCCCTTGCCGCAGAAGTTGCCCTCGCCGAACAGGGTCTGATAGGTTTCGTAAGCCGCCGACGAGTAGACGTCGCTGCCGCCGCAGCCAGAAATCAACCTTGCAAACGGGGTTTTCCCTGCCGCTTCGAGCGATGTTTCCATGCGGGGCTGCATAATTGCATAACCTTCTGTGACAATGCCGTTTTTCACAACGGGAAGGTTTGCAGGGTGAAGCATAGCGCCTATAAGATCGCATGCCCCGCCGAGCCCCAGACGCGTGTCCGAGTCGAGCGTGATAACATACTTGACGCGCGAAAGAAAGCTCTCGTCACCCACAACAGTAAGTGAGCCGCGCTCGCCCGCCGCGATAAAGCCGGCAAGCTCAAGCAGAGCGCCCCTCTTGCGTTCGCGGCCCATATAGCGCTCCTCGGTAGCCGAGTAGGTTCTTGAGCGCGTGAAAAGGTAAAAGCCGCCGCCATACTTTTTGTTGAGCGCCTTTATGCGGTTTTTTGCATTTTTCAGAGTTGCCGCATCACCCGGCGCCTCCGGCGAAGCCGCGTCGGGCAGGTCGCCGAGTATACCGAATGCGATTTTGCCGCCCCTGTCGCGGTTGGCATGATAGCAGCGCTCAAGTGACTCGAACAGCGAATCGTCGCTTTTGCCGCCGAACAGCAATGTTGTTATAACCACCAGCGTTTCGGGCATGTCATCTATGCGCTCGATTTTATAGCGAGGCACCGCACCGGGCGGCACGAATTTAGACAGCACGAAATCAAGGCACTGGCGGGTAAACTCTGTCAGCGGGAAAAAGAGCAGCAGAGCCATAAACAGGTCGCCGCGAGTCAAAACTGCCGCAAGAATCGCAAGTATGAAGGCAGCCAAATACATTATCGGGAAATATGCCCTCCGAAGTATTGGATGCTCTTTCACGGGCGAGCGCATAGCAAGCACGATCTCTGCCGCATGGCGCTGGCTGACCTTATGTTTTTTTGCATACTCGGCTGCTGCCTGCCTGTAAAGCTGCTTTGTCTCGTGGTCACAGCGCGGATATATGCCGCGCTTGTCGGCGAGCAGCGTCCGCTCTATTACCGAGGCCTTTTCAAGAAAACGCTCGAATGAAGTTTCCTCAAAGCTGCGCAGCAGCTCTGCCCCTGTCGACGCGGCGTCGGCGGCAAGCTCCGAGACGCTTTTACCTGACCCCGCCATGCCTAAATCGTCTGCGTGTTTGGTGTCGCGTTGCGCTCTTGAATTTTCGTCGAGCGTAAACAGCAGCGACAAAGCTATGCAGTCGGGGACAAAGCACAGCTCGTCAAGCGTAAAGCCGTCATCTTCACCGCCCGGCTTCTGCTTGTCAAGCTGCGCGGCAATATAATCCGGCGTCAGTTCCTCCTCCGGCGGAATGCCCGCCGTCTCGGTAAAGCTGCGCACAATGTCGTCTACCGCTTTGAATATTCGCGGGCTGATTTTCTTTCTTCGACAATGCTCGCAGGCCGTCGCCGCTTTCCGCAATATATAGTCAACGTTACCGTCATCGGCGACATATTCGGTTCGCAGCCTGCGCAATATATTGCCGCAATCGCGTAGATCGCGTGAGGCTTTATGACCGGTGTTACGCAAGTTATAAGCCCTCTTTTTTCATATTTTGTCGTTTCTTTATCTTTTCCCCACGCTTATTCTTTTATACGTTTGCGGTATATCACCTGCATTTCTTGCGTCGGCACAGCAAAGAAAAACACCGCTGTGGGACAAGTCCCGCAGCGGCAGGCAAAAAAGTGGTTTTCTGCTATTTATTCGCAAAATTCAGTGTAGATGGCACGCATTGCTTCCTCAAAATCGCTGTCTTCAATTCCGATAATGATGTTAAGCTCGCTGGAGCCTTGGTCTATCATGCGGACGTTTATCCCGCGATTTGCTATTGCGGTAAGTATCCTTGCCGCGGTACCTTTTTTTCTTATCATGCCGCGACCGACAACGGCGATAAGCGCCAGGCCGTCCTCTATATAAACAGACTCGGGCTCTGTCACGGAACAGATTCCGTTGACAATGGTTTCGCGGCACTTTTCAAGCGCACTCGTGGCGACGACGACGCACATTGTATCGATGCCGGACGGGAGATGCTCAAAGGATACTGCGTTTTTCTCGAGCACCTCAAGCACGCGGCGGCCGAATCCGAGCTCGGAGTTCATCATGTCCTTTTCGATAGTGATGACCGAGAAACCTTTTTTACCTGCGATGCCGGTTATTATATATTCCGAACGGGACGTGGTCTGCGGAACTATCATGGTTCCTTCCGCGGCGGGGTCGTTTGTGTTGCGTATATTAATCGGTATACCGGCAAAGCGCACGGGGAAAATCGATTCCTCGTGCAAAACGGTAGCTCCCATATAGGAAAGCTCGCGCAGCTCGCGGTATGTAATTATGTCTATCACGCGCGGATTTTTGACAATCCGCGGATCCGCCATCAAAAAGCCCGACACGTCTGTCCAGTTCTCATAAAGATCGGCCTGGACGGCACGTGCTATTATCGCGCCGGTGATGTCCGAACCGCCGCGCGGGAAGGTTTTGATTGTATCGTTGGGCATTGAGCCGTAGAAACCGGGTATAACCGCGGTTTTATGCTTTGACAGCCGCTCGCCGAGCACCTCGTTGGTGCGCTCGGAATCAAATGTACCGTTGTCATTGAAGAATATGACCTCGGCCGCGTCGATAAAGTCATATCCGAGATAATTTGAGAGTATCAGTGCGGAAAGATACTCGCCTCGGCTGGCGGCATAATCTCGCCCTGCCTTGTGAAGCAGCGCATACTTGATGGTCTCATATTCATGTTCAAGCGACATATCAAGCCCGAGCCCGGCGATTATTCCGTCAAAACGCTCGGTGATTTTTGAGAATATCGGTTCTATGTCCTGTCCTTTGGTTGCGGCATCGTAACAGGAGTACAGCAGGTCGGTGATTTTTTCGTCGTCTGGAAACCTTTTTCCCGGCGCCGAGGGCACAACGTACCTCCTGCTCTCATCTGCCAGTATAATGTCTTTTACTTTCTTAAACTGCCCGGCGTCGGCAAGTGATGTTCCGCCAAATTTTACGACCTTGACTGATTCAACGTACACAGTATTAGCGCTCCTGTATAATTAAATAGATTTATTTTAAAGAGATATATTGGTGTTCTGCGGATACTCTCAATTTAAGTTTATGCCGCAGATTTATGATTCGTCCGGCTGGCGCCAGTTGACGCCGTTTTTTTCGCAAAACTTCGCGGCTGCCGATCCCGCCGGCGTTATTACGGTGACGTTCGGCGAACCGTGGAACTGGCCCTCTCCAACCTTTGTTACCTCTTCTGGTATAACAATTGTTTCAAGGGACGTGCAGCCGGCAAACACATAGCCGCCTATCTCGGTTATGTTCTTCGGAATCTCGACGTGGCGCAGCGAGCTGCAGTTATAGAACATGCGGTCGGACAACTTTTCAAGCCGCTGGTTGAACGTAACCGATTCAAGCGTTGTATTGCCGTAAAAGGCGTATTTCCCGATAGAAATAACACGGGACGGTATGACAAGCTCTTTGAATCCCACACATTCCGAGAAGCTGTACTTGCCTATCGAAGCCAGCGAAACGGGAAGGTTCAACTCGACCAGCGCCGTTTGGGCGAACGCATAGTCGTCTATGGTTTCGAGCCGCTGGTTGAACTCGACAGTCTCTAGCGCCGAACACTTCTGGAATGCGAAGCGGTCTATATGGCGCAAATTCTCGGGAAGCTTAATGTTTTTCAGCGTTTTGTTGCCCCAAAAGGCTTTTTCGCCTATCTTGAGCACAAGCTTACCCGCAGCCTCGTCGGGTATTATAACGTCGGTATCGTCACCCTCATAGCTTACAAGCTCGGCATAAGAGGCGTAGATGTTGAATATAAAATCGTCAATCTGAACTGTCTCGATTAATTTTTCTTTTTCGGGAACGCCGAGCGTAACAACCGGTTCGAGCCTCGGCTCTCCGGCACAGCCGGCAAACTGCATCGAGACAACAGCCAGAAGCAAAACAGCATATACTATACTTTTCTGCCTTTTCATTTAAAGTCTCTCCATCAGATCTGCAAGCAGCCTGGCGCTCTCGCTTGCCTGCTCGGCGAGCGCTTTTGCAGCAGAGGCAATCTGCCGAGCCATCGCATCGCGATTTGCAATGACACGCTCGGCCTCCGTAATTAGCGCCTCGGCGGTAAGACTTTTCACCGATATCGGTTTTATGCTGCCCTTTTCGCTTGAGGCACAGTTTATGCTTTCGATCAACGCGTCTACTTTGACGTCGTACGAAAGAGGTATCACAGGTGTACCGGCGACCGCCGAATATATAAGCGAGTGCAGTCTCATACCCACCGTGAAGCGGCAAACCGACAAAAGCGCTATCAGCTCGGGTGCGGTGAGCTCGGATATACACAACCCGCCGGATTTTGCAGCAAGGCTGCGGGCAAGTCCGACATCGCTCGGCCGCTGCATTGCAATAAACACCGGCACAAGACCATGCCGATCACGCAGCGACTTGCAAGCCTTTTCAATCTCGCCCTCAAAGTCCGGGGCAAGCCCTTCGCTGCGGCGCAGGGCAAAGGCTACATGCTCTTTGCCGGGCTCCAGCCCTTCACGCGCAAGCAGATGCTTTTTCCACTCGTCCTCGCAGGGAGCAAGCATAAATGCGGGGTCTGCTGTGACATATACATTTTTGTTTTGGACACCCAGCCGCCCAAGCTCCTCGAGCGACAGCGCCTCGCGCAGCGATATAATGTCGCAATCCTGTAGCGCCTCGCGCGCGAGTTTTGCTCCAAGCTCGCCCACAACAGGCCCAACACCGTTTGCATAAAGCATAACGCCGAGACCCAGCTTTTTTGCAAGCCGCATAAGCGATGTATAGTACCAAAGCGAGCGTGTCGAGGTCATTTCGTTTGTCAGCAGCGTGCCTCCGCCGTTTACAAACAGCTTGGAGCTCCGCATAAGCCGGGTGATGCTGAGTAAATTGAACCGCCACACACTCTCTATTCCATACCGCTTGGCGGTTTGGCGCGGCGTCCTGGACAGAGCCGCGATAGCCACGTCGGGCAGCTCGTTTCTAATCGCATTTACGATCACGCCGAGCAGCGCGTCGTCGCCGCTGTTGCGATACCCATAATAGCCGCTGAGTATAATGCCGCCTCGTTTTTTGGGATGATAAGGCTTTAATTTTTCATAAGCCGCCTCGTAATCGTCTGCCATGCGACTGACCGAGTAGTGGTGCTGTATGACCCGGCGGTTATATGCGCCCATCTTCTCCAGCGCTTCATTATCCGACGACAGCAGCATGGCAATGTCGCTTTCCAGCACTTCGGCTGTGGTCGGATCGCAGCCGCGGCAGCAGAAATTCGTATCAATGGCAATCTCAAGCTTGCTTTCATCGAATATGCCGAGATAGCCTTCATTGCCGGCAAGCACGCAGGGCTTTTCGGCTGCCATAGCCTCGAGCGCCGCACGCGACACGCCGACAAAAACATCTGCCGACGCAATAGCAAGGTTTATGTCCGTGCGCGCTCCGCACAGTTTGACGAAAGGCCTGTCCGCAGTCGAGTTCGCCTCGTTTGCGGCCGCCTCCAGCCTTGCAAAATCGTCTCCGTCGCCGACAATAACCACTTCAAGGTCGGGAAACCGCTTTTTAAGCCCCGGCGCAGCCTTGCAAAGCAAAATAGGCGCAAGGCTGCGGTCTCGGTCTATGCGGCTGACGCAGACTACTCTGCGCGCCGACCTGTTGAGCCCAAGTTCATCTATAAAGGGCGTTGCGTCAATGCTCGAGCTGAATTTTCCGGTGTCTATACCGTTTATGGTCAGCGAGATATTATCCGAGCAGACGCCATAGTTATCAATAAGATATTGCTTTATGTCCGCGCTGACAGCCACGCTGCGCTCGCCCCAGTCGGTAATGGCTTTCCACAGCGGGTTGACCTTAAATACCCAGTGCGCGCTGGTTATAAACCTGAACCCCAAACACTTGCGCAGTTTGCCGCATATAAACGCCGGTATGCGTGCGTGCGCGTGGACAATATCGAAATTTTCGGACCGAATCAATCTTTTCAGCCCAAAATATGAGCGCAAAACTGATGAAAAACGTTTGTTATGCAGCGGGAGCTTTATGTGGCGGATGCCTTGAGCCTCCAGCGTTTTGACATAAACACCGCCGTTTGAGGCTACAACAATCTCATGTCCCCGCCGCTTCAGCTCTCCGCACAGCTCGACTATATGCGTTTCGGCGCCGCCTATGTCGAGCTTCATTGTTGTCATTAATATCTTCATTCGGTTAACCGCTGTCAGTTACTTTCACCGGCAGAGTTTTCGGTCTGGGCCGGCTCCTCGTCTCCCGTTTGCTGGCCGGTGCGCACTATTTTACCGTTCTCAAACAGGCCTTCATATACCCTGCCTTGCGGCCATGTATATTTGCCCATTCCGTTCATCATATTGCCGGCAAACTCGCCTTCATATATTTCGCCGTTCGCCCATGTATACTTGCCGTAACCGGAGCGGACGTCGTCGACAAATTCGCCTTCGTAGACGTCGCCGTTTGAGAACCTGTAGACCCCATAGCCGTTTTTGAGGTCGTCTTTGTAATCGCCCTCGTAAGACGAGCCGTCTGCCCACATATATTTGCCTTTGCCGTGCTTTTTATCGTTATGAAACTCACCTATATACATCGAGCCGTCGCCCCCCCATATATAGGTGCCGTAGCCTTCCTTTATTCCGTCCACAAGGTCGCCTTCATAGGTATCCCCGTTCGAGAAGCTGAATTTTCCCTTTCCGGTGATGGTGTCTTCCTTAAACTCGCCCTCGTAGACATCGCCCGTTGCAAATGTCATTTTTCCCTGACCGTGTTTGAGCAGATTTTTCAGCTCGCCTACATAGACATCGCCGTTCGAGTATGTGACCGTACCCGTCGCCATGTCAACCTCGGCGGTGGTTCCGTCCGAATAGTAGAGCCGCCCCTGGCTCGGCGCACCGAGACTGTCTACTCTGCCGAAGAATTTTATATATCCTCCGCCGTCGGTGTCTATTTT
>LSQX01408190.1_pt1 | contig 96242 bp, 64 predicted proteins | sample 654561 | NCBI WGS metagenome assembly LSQX01 (sample SAMN04489861, study PRJNA283612) | anaerobic digester metagenome | isolation source: 4 biogas reactors fed with cattle manure at either 37C or 55C with and... | place: Denmark: Kongens Lyngby | collected 2014 | reverse complement strand
GTCGCACCCCACGTGGGTGCGTGGATTGAAACTAGATCTGTTCTGCGGGGGGTGCGCCGTGACCCATGTCGCACCCCACGTGGGTGCGTGGATTGAAACCGTAATCCTCGCAGGACGGGGATCAAATAAGTATAGTCGCACCCCACGTGGGTGCGTGGATTGAAACAAGAGTTCTATCGAGAGCAGAAAAAGTTTTTTGGTCGCACCCCACGTGGGTGCGTGGATTGAAACCCGGTGTCCGGGGTATTTACAGGCACGAAGATGGCAGTCGCACCCCACGTGGGTGCGTGGATTGAAACACGGGATTCGGCACGAAGACGAAAGAGACCGCCAAAGTCGCACCCCACGTGGGTGCGTGGATTGAAACATTGCGTCCGCAACCCAGTCGCCGGGCATATAGGGTCGCACCCCACGTGGGTGCGTGGATTGAAACCGGATTGTCGTGGATGTTGCCAGCGACGGTGAATAGTCGCACCCCACGTGGGTGCGTGGATTGAAACTGTAATATTTCCGTCGAGCTGGGGACTGTCTAAGTCGCACCCCACGTGGGTGCGTGGATTGAAACAAGTTCGTCTACCTCAAAGTGGAGGTAGCATGAGTCGCACCCCACGTGGGTGCGTGGATTGAAACTTGAAAAAAGTTGAAAAAAGATTTGCAAATGTGGAGTCGCACCCCACGTGGGTGCGTGGATTGAAACATCGGCGAAGAGGCTGAAAACTGCTGGTGCCTGGTCGCACCCCACGTGGGTGCGTGGATTGAAACAATGAGGGTGTTGTTCTTGTTCTCGGCAGGACCGTGTCGCACCCCACGTGGGTGCGTGGATTGAAACGCTGAAAAAAGTAAGATTGCAGATTCGGAAATAAGTCGCACCCCACGTGGGTGCGTGGATTGAAACCGGTGAGGGAGGTGCAGCCGTAGAACATGCTGGGTCGCACCCCACGTGGGGTGCATGAACAGAAACTGCTTTTGTTGATTTTCTTCAAATACTATGTGAAGATTCTGGAAATGCGGAAAAAATTTACAAACCACGGCCACGGTATCATGCCTTGTACATAGCTGCAGGCCAGATCGGTGTGCAAAGATGGTCATTTAAGAGGGGGAGTTGGCACGGGAATATGCAATACAGGCACCTGGAGGCGGAGTTGGTGTGCCCGTGGTTTGCAGAAAACGACGGAATATGCCCGCCCCGGCAGCCGGGTCATCCCGGAAGTTCAACGGGGAACCGGAATTCCGACGGGAGGCAGTAAGTTCGACTGCGATTCAATTATCCCCCTGAGCCCCGGCATCTCTTAACCGCAGGGCGCAGACATTCTCGACGTGCTGGGTGTGGGGGAACATGTCGACGGGCTGGACGGCGGTGATCTCGTAGCGCGAGCAGAGGGTCGCCAGGTCGCGGGCCTGGGAGGCCGGATTGCAGCTGACGTAGACGATGCGGGCAGGGGAGGCCTCCAGGATGACTTTGGCGATATCAGGGTGGATGCCCGCCCGGGGCGGGTCGAGGATGATGACGTCCGGCTTGCCGTGCGTAGCGATAAAATCTGCGTTCAACACGTGCTTCATGTCGCCGGCGAAGAATTCGCAGTTGGTGATCCCGTTCGCTGCCGCATTCGCTTTCGCATCCTCGATCGCTTCGGGAAGATATTCGATGCCGATCACCTTGGACGCCTGCTTCGAGACGAATTGAGCGATGGTCCCGATGCCGGTGTAGAGGTCGTAGACCACTTCCTTGCCGGTAAGCCCTGCGAATTCCCGTGCCACCGTGTAGAGCTTGAGCGCTTGCTCCGAATTGGTCTGGTAGAAGGATTTGGGGCCGACCCGGAAGGTCAAGTTCTCCATCGTTTCCCGGATCCAGGGGTCGCCCTTGTATAAGATGCATTCCTGGTCGCCGATCGAATCGTTCAGCTTGGTGTTGATGATGTAGAAGAGCGAAGTGATTTCCGGAAAAGCTTCTGCGACGGCATCCAGCAGGGCTTCCCGGTCTTCGCGGTTCTCGTAGAAGAAGCAAATAATCACCATCAGGTCGCCGGTCGTGGAGGTCCGGATGAACATGTTGCGGATGTAGCCCACGTTGTTCCGGATGTCGAAGAAATCCAGCCCATGCGAGACCGCATATTCCTTGATGAAGAGCCGGATGGCGTTGGAGGGGTCTTGCTGGAGATAGCAGTGCTTGATGTCCAGGACTTTGTCGAAGAATTTGGCCACGTGGAAGCCCAGGCCGGCCCGGTCTTCCGGCGGAACCGTTTCGGGATCTTCACCCTTGAGCAGCCAACGTTTCGAGGAAAAAGTGAATTCCAGTTTGTTCCGATAGTATTGCGTGCGGTCGGAGGGGAGAGTAGGAAGGATCTCAGGCAGGTCCAGACCCCCCAGGCGGACCAGCTGGTCCTGTACCTGCCGCCGTTTCGCTTCCAGTTGGAGCGGATAGGGGAGCGGCTGCCACTTGCAGCCCCCGCAGATTCCGAAATGCGCGCAGAAAGGCTCGAGGCGGTCTTTTGAAGGGGTGATGATCCGTTCGATAAAGCCCTCGTAATAGTTCTTGCTCTTTTTCGTCACGCGGATGTCCACCACATCGCCCGGTACGGCGAAGGGGACAAATACCACCATGCCTTGGTAGTGGGTCAGCGCCTTGCCCTCGGCGGCCACAGACTCGATCGTCAGCCGCTCAAGCAGGAGGTCTATGCGTTTCCTGGACATGGCTCATGCCCTGGAATCAGATTCCTTCATGACGGACTGGGAAACATTGATCATGAAGTCACCCATCGCCTCCAGTTCCGCCAACATGTCCAGGAAATAGTTGAGTGATTTGTAGTTTTCGGCCTGTTTCTCGATGAGAAGAATTCCCTCGTCCCGCAGCGCGTTTCGGGCTTCGTCGATCGCCATTTCAGCGTCGTAGGCATTCTGAATACTGGTCAGACGGCCTTCGGCAGCGAGTTTCTGATTCGTCAGCATGACTTCGAAGGCATGGTCGACAAGTCCGATCAGGGTATTCAATTTGGCGATTGAATCTTGATCGAAAGCGAGATTGTGGTCGCGCAGACGCGTGAGCAGGCGGCTGATATTTTCACAACTGTCACCCAGGCTCTCCAATTCTCCGATAACGCGGTAGATGACTTTGATTTCCCGCGCTTCATCTTCGCTGAGCGACTGCGCGGTGACTTTGTTAAGATAATCGGCGATGTCATATTCGAATCGGTCCGTCACTTCCTCGCATTTGACCAACTGCTGCCGGTATTCCTCGAATTTGTCGGGATCGGTCTCATTCAACGCTTTCTTGACATATTGAAAGCCTTCCCAGGCGTTTTTCGCAAAGTGAATGGTTTCATTGTAGGCCTGTTCGATGGAGATGGAAGGGGTTCCGACCATCGTAGAGCGGATGTATTTCAGATGGTGGTCTTCCGGTTGGGCTTCGTCTTTCACCAAGAGGACAAGCAACTTCGCAAAGTGCTTCCGGAAGCCGATGAGCAGACATGTTGCAAAGAAGTTGAACAATGTGTGCGCCAATGCGATAGCGATTATATCCGAAAGGGGAGCGTTAAGTCCTGTAAGAGAAATAATCCCGATATTCAGCGCCGTGAAGGGGTTGAAGAATATGAGAACGAGAAGAACGCCCAGTACATTGAATATGGTGTGGAACAGGGCGGCTCTCCGTGCGGAAACCGTCGCGTCCCAGGCAGCGATATTCGGATAAATCGTGATTCCGATGTTATTGCCGAGCACCATGGCGATTCCCAGTTCGACGGGTATCCAGCCCAAAGAGATAAGGATCATGGTCACGACCACGGCTATACTCGACGACTGCAGCAGGAAAGACAAGACGATGCCCAGTCCGACAAAGATGGCAACCGAACTCGCTCCGCCACCGGCCAAGCTGCCGATCGCTGTTCCGATGCCTGTCATGGCCTCCAGTTGGCCGAGCGAAGACTGCATGTAGATCAGTCCGATGAACACCATCGCGAGACCGATGAGCGCCTCTCCGAGGTTTTTGAACCAGGATCGCTTCGCCAGGTTGATGACGAAACCGATTCCCAGCATGGTGAATCCTACGGCGATCAGGTTGGTATGAAAGCCGAGGAATCCCAAAATCCAGGGCGTGATGGTCGTCCCGATGTTGGTACCCATGATCACCGTAATGCCTTGGACAAGCGAAAGAACCGAGGCGTTGACGAGGCTGATGACCATGATCGTCGTCGCGCTGGACGATTGGACCAGCGCCGTGACCCCTGTCCCTGCAAGCATCTGTTTGACAGGACTGTCCGAACTCATTCCTTTTTCGAACCGCCGGAGTTTGTCGCCGACGGATTTTTGTATTCCGTTGCTAAGCAGTTCCATTCCGTAAGTCGCGAGGGCAAGGGCGCCGAGCAGTGTGAGTATCTGCAATATCATAGGGAAGTGTTTTACGTATAGTCTAACTTAACATAATATAAATTGTATAACAACAAAGGTTTTACCTGCATAGGTCTGCCAACGCGTCAAAATCGCATTTTCCGGGCATATACCCCTGTTTGAAGGATAATCCTTCCCTGAGGATTTCGAATCCGGCATCAACGGCCATCTGCGTCATCTGCTTGACGCTGCCTCCGGCCCAAGTGAAAGATCCGAAGGCTGCGAATCTACGGTTCTTGATCTGACGGTCGCGGATTCCTTCGAGGAACTGCCGCACCGGCGGAAAGATTTCATTGTTGTAAGTCGGAGATCCCACAACCAGCGTGTCGAAACGGAAAACATCGCGCAACGCGAAGGAATAGCTTTCCGCCGTGAGATTCCGCAGTGTGTACGGAATTTCGCGCTCCCGGAGCTGTTCCGCGAGTTCCAGCGCGGCTTTCTCGGTGTTCCCGTACATCGAGCCGAACGCGATGCAGACCCCGTGCTCCAGCGGCTCGTACCGGCTCATCTTGTCATAGAGCGAAACGACGTCCGCGATTTGACGTTCCCAGATCGGGCCGTGCGTGGAACAGATTCTATGAATATCCAGCCCGCCCAGTTTCTTCAGCGCGTTCTGCACAGGCGTTCCGTATTTCCCGACGATGTTCGCGTAATAGCGGATCATCTCGTCCTTGTATTCCTCGAAAATAGTTGATTTTGAATCGGTTATATTGCCGTTCAAGGCTCCGAAGCAGCCGAAGGCGTCCCCGCTGAACAGGGTTTTCTCCTCCGGGCACCAAGTCACCATCGTTTCCGGCCAGTGGACCATCGGGACCATGAAGAATTGCAGGGAGGTCTCCCCCAGCGGCAGGGACTCCCCTTCCCGGATCACCCGGATCCGGTCAGTAATCCCGTGGTAGCCTTCGATCATCGGAACCGCCTTGGCGTTGGTAACGATCGTAACTTCAGGATATTCCCGGCTGATCAGGGACAGGAGCGCGGAATGATCCGGTTCCATGTGGTTGACAATCAGATAGTCGATGCGGCGGTCTCCGAGCTCCGCTTGGATGTTCCGCAGGAATTCATCGGCAAAGGCGGCGTCCGCGGTGTCGATCAGCGCGATTTTCTTGTCGATGACCAGATAAGCGTTGTAGCTGATTCCTTTCGGCAGCGGCCACTGGTTTTCGAAATTCTTCTCACGGTGGTCGTCGACTCCCGCGTAACGGATTTTTTCGGAAAGTTTCATGTATGTGTTTTGCTTGTGGAGGCAAGCTTTCGGCTCACCCGATTCCCGTCTACAAATATACTGAACTTCTGCGTATCAACAAGCGCTACCACTTGACGTCAAACTCGCGGGCGAGGTCGTTGACCACCTGGGTCACGTCCTTTCCACCGGTGGCGTCTTTGATCTTGTTGTTTAACAACATGATCTTTAAAGGGTCGTTGGTCTGCTTGCCTATTTCCGTGAGATTGTTCTGCATGCCCTGCCAGTATTCAAGGTTCTTGCTGATCTCGTTTGCTTTGTTGATCTGCTTGGTGGTCACGGCATGATTGAGGTCCTGCTTCAGCTTCGGAAGGAGCATGTTCTCGATCTCCTTGCTCGCCTCTCTGGCCTTGGCCTGAACTTTTGTGGTGGCCGTCATGTTAACGTTCCCCTCGATGCCCTTCATCTTGACGTCAATGACCTTGCCGACACTGGCAACTTCCCTCCTGGTGAGTGTGCTGAAATCGATGTTCTTCTCCAGGAGCTTCGTCGTGTTGAATGCCTCAGGATGTGCTGATGTGGTGAAGTTCATCTCGGATGCTTTTGCACTCATGCCGGTCTGCTGGCGATAGACGGTATTCATCGTACTCTGGGCTTCCTTCATGAATTCGGCGGGGGAAACTTCTTTCCCGTTTCTGAAGAAGGCCGGCTCGGCACCCGTACTCTTGGACACCGGCCCCATGTCAAGGTCCATGCTGGATGTGCCTGCGCTGGAGGCATTTCTGAATGGCTTGAACTCGATGTCATCCATCTTGAATCCCTTTGCCGCCAGCTCAGTCTTCATCTTCGGTATCATCTTGTCGTAGTTAGCCTGTACACCATCATTGAAGCTTGCCTTAAGCTCGTTTGATGCCTTGTACTTCATGTGCCACTTGGCGTGGTAATCGGCATTGAGCACACTTGCAAGGCGGTCGCGGTTGGCCTTTGCAGCACTGAGCTGTGCAGCCGTTGCGGTTCCGCTCTCCACGAGTCTCTTGTACTCGCCGCTGGCCTTGGAGAAGGTCTTCAGCGCATCCTGCGCGTCGAGACGCTGGCGCTGTGTGCGCATGATATCAAGCTTTTCCTTGAAGGTGGGCTTTGCTGTGCCCTTGTTGAAGTATGCGTGGCATGTCTTGGCGAATGTATTCGCACAAAACTCCAAACCCTTGTTCACGATGTAATCGAATCCTGCCTTCTTGGCCCCCTCCCATATCTTGTCGGAAGTGGATTTGCCGACATTAGCCTTATCCGTGTAACCTTCATAAAAAGAGGCCATGGCCTGTGTGACCGGGTGGATGTAGCCTGCTGCGGAGCAAACTCCCTTCGCGGTGCCTCCTGCAATATATCCCGTGGCGCCTCCATACAGGGCACCGATTACTTTCGGGCCATACGTGACAACAGCGGCTCCAGTGCCGTAGGTGGCCGCAAATGCCTCTGCTGCAAGCCCCACTGTCACGGCTCCGCATGCCATGATCGCGGCATTGGCACTAGCTTCCTTGAGGTCTGCGTATGCAATGGCCTCCTCGGCCTCCGCCTGAACCATAAGTTCATGGCCGAGTATCTTGTTATTGATGGCGTTGGCGAGCTTCCTTGCCTTCTCGAGGTCTCCGGAGACGAGCGCGCCGTCTTCATAGAAAAGCTTCTCCGCGCGCTCGCGCGCGGCCTCCCTTTCCTCTTCGGTCGGGAGCAGCTTGATCTGCCTTTCAATGCCGTTCGCATATCTTCTGGTGGCGTCACGGCGGGCTGCATCTTCTTGCATCCTCTTGATTAGCAGGCTGTGTGAGTACTCGTCGAAGTCTGTCCTTGTGTGGACATATTCACCTGTCTGGAGCGTCATGATGTTGTCGCGCTCGTTCTGGATGTTCGAGCGCATGTACATGATGCGCCTGTCGATGTCCTCGATCTCTGCCTGAGCGCTTCTTCTCTCGGCATCGGTAGCGGCCTTGTTGTATCTTTCGCAAGCCCTCTCCCTGTATTGGTATTCGCGTGAAATCTGCCCCTCGACCTCTTGGATCAACTCTTGGCGGGAAGCGATGGATTCCTGTTTTGACTGGTTCTCGAACTTCAGTGAGTCTTCGATGTATTTCTGTTTGACGGCCTCCTCCGACATCGGTTGCGCGGCGGCCTCGCGGCGCTCCTTCGCCGATTTATTTCGGTTTGCATATTCCCGACGTATCTCTTCTCTGACCGCTTCCGCAAAGTCATCGAGGGCCTCTTGCGGTATCACTCCGTCCTTATAATATGTGTATTGGTTCCATTTGTCCATGGAAGACCACTCCACTGCTGCCTTGAAGAAGAATCCTGCTCCCATGACTCTGTTGCCGTAGCGGCACACTGCATTGAAGAAATCGGTATCGACTCCCTGTGAAGCTTCCTTCTGCATCAAATAGGTCATGGTCATTGATGTGATGGCCATCACAGGCGGCTTGGGCAAGTAAGTCTGAAATTTTCCATCTGATGTAAAATCAGGGCGTTCGACACTGTTAGGGCAATCGTACTGCTTGACGTCGAGGTATTGCAGCACTGCATTTTCGTCGTCGCTCTCCTCCTCGGTCGGGCTGCCGTTCTCACTGAGTTCGACCACGTAGAAGCGGTCCTCTCCGTCGACCTGCGCCTTGAAAAGGTACCTGAACATCACCTCGGTGAGCGGCGGCACTCCCTTCATGGACATATAACTAGGCCTCGTGCCCATCCAGCATTCGCCAAGGTAGACAGTTTTCTCCTTCTTGGTGAAGGCGCTGTTGTACCTCCTACGCGCCTGCGCCTTGGCGATGAATGGGTTGGGTGGGTTTCCGAGGATCCTGATCCTGTTTGCGATCTCCACCATGGCAGCCTCCAGCGACTGCATGCAGCCCACGAGGATCTTCGACTCGAAGATGATGGCGTCAAACGCTTCACGCTCATCCTGCTCCACAGCCTCGGCGGCATCCATGTAGAGTAGCTGGACGTCGGAGGCGGTACGAAAATATGATTCTCTCGCCACCAGGAACTGGCTGAGCAGAGGGTTGAGCTTGTTGAAATAGTCGATCAGTTCCTGCGAAGGTGTGCCGTACAATGGTGCCCACATCGCAGAGAACTTCTCCGCATCCGCCTCGCTCATCTCGCCGTACAGGATGCGAAGACACTCGAATGCCATGTTTACGGCGGCGTTGTACTCCTCGGCGGTAATCTTGCTGACATCAGGCAGCGGCTCCGGCAACTCGGCATCAAATCCCTCCGGCATCTTGACAGGCGCGATGTCGGACTCCTCCCACGGAGTGCCTGCCGTACTTAGCTGGAGATTGCCTATCGGGTCGTCTGCATTGAATTTCAGGAATGCTGCAGCCGGCTCCTTGGCTACAGCGGCAGAGCGCTTTTTGAAAATCGGCTGGGCCTGAACGTAAGGAGACGCAGCCATACTGAGGCTCAAAAGAGCGATGAATTGGAGGATCATGCGTTTCATAACAAACCAAAGATATGAATATTTTTTCTTCATCCTTCCATTGGTAACTTTCATCATCGACAAAATTTACTACTTTTGTCAACACGGACTTGGGCGCGGAAAACTACCCCGCAAGCGCAAGTTTATAGATAACAAAAATGTTATATACTATAACAGAATTGTTTTATTAATTAGTAATAAATTAATTATAAAAATATATCTATGGATGACGACTTTTCCCGCCAAAGCGCCATGCTCCCTCCCCTTCCGGAACGGATGCGCCCTTCGCGCCTCGATGAATATGTGGGGCAGCGGCATCTGGTCGGCGAAGGCAGCATCCTCCGCAACATGATCGAGAGCGGAAACCTCTCCTCCTTCATCCTATGGGGGCCGCCCGGTGTCGGGAAGACCACCCTCGCCCATATCATCGCCAAGACCCTTTCCCGGGAATTCTACACCCTGTCCGCGGTCAGCGCCGGGGTAAAGGACGTGCGGGAAGTCATCGACCGGGCGCGGAATGCTTCCGTGTTCAGTCAAGGGATGGCGCCGATCTTGTTCATCGACGAAATCCACCGCTTCAATAAGGCCCAGCAGGATGCCCTGCTCGGCGCGGTCGAGAACGGGACGATCATCTTGATCGGAGCTACGACGGAAAATCCCTCGTTCGAGGTCATCGCTCCCCTCCTCTCCCGCACACAGGTATTCGTACTCAAATCGTTGGAAGTGAACGATCTGCAGATTCTGCTGGACCGCGCGCTGTCGCAGGATGTCCTACTGAAGGAAAAATCGATCACGGTACGGGAGCGCGAGGCGCTGTTCCGCTACAGCGGCGGGGATGCCCGGAAACTGCTGAATATTTTGGAGATCGTAGTGGATTCCTGTACAGTCCGCGAAGAACCTATTGTCATCGACAACGAATCGGTTACCTCTTGTCTGCAGGAGAATCCGGCGATCTACGACAAGGACGGGGAGATGCACTATGACATCGTCTCCGCGTTCATCAAATCGATCCGCGGATCCGATCCCAATGCCGCGCTCTATTATATGCAACGAATGCTGGCCGGAGGCGAGGATCCCCTCTTCATTGCCCGGCGGCTCTGCCTGAGCGCCGCGGAAGACGTGGGGCTGGCGAACCCGAACGCCCTGCTGCTGGCGAATGCGTGCTTCCAGGTCGTCCACCAGATCGGAATGCCCGAAGCCCGGATCCCGCTGGCCGAGACCGTGATCTACCTGGCCTCCTCCCCGAAGAGCAACACGGCCTATCTGGCCGGAGAGAAGGCGTTGGAGGCCGCCAAGGCCGACCTGACGAAGTCCGTACCGCTGTACTTGCGGAATGCGCCGACGAAGTTGATGGATGAGCTGGGCTACGCGGATGGCTACAAGTACGCCCACGATTACCCGGGGCATTTTGTGGATCAGGAGTTCATGCCGGCGGGTCTGGAGGGCACCGTCTTCTATGATCCGGCCCCCAACTCCCACGAAGACCGCCTCAAAGCCTATCTGCAGGCCTGCTGGCCCAAGTACTACCCGAAACAGTAACCTCCTAGAACGGATATCCGACGCCGAAGTGGATCGCGTAGTTGCCGCGGCGGAGCCAGTCGCGCGGTCCGATCCACGATACCTCGCGGGAGGGGTCATGGAGCTTCATACCCATGTCGAGGCGGAGAATGAGGAAGGTCAGGTCCAGCCGGAGACCGGTCCCCCAGTTCGCGGCGACACTTTCCCCGAAGCTCCGGAAGGAGAACTGCGAGCGGTCCGGATCCTCCTCCTTCCTATGCAAGGTCCAGATATTGCCCACATCGGTGAACAGCGCCCCGTTGAATTTCCAGAACAGCGGGAACCTGTATTCCAGATTCGCTTCCAGCTTCATGTCTCCCGCCTGGCTCGGAATGACAAAGGTTGTGTCCTGAGGCGAGCGGCCAGGCCCGAGATCCCGCGCCTGCCAGCCCCGCATGCTGTTTGCCCCGCCGCTGTAGAACTGCTTTTCAAACGGGATCGCGGATGAGTTCCCATAGGCATGTCCGAAGCCGCCCAGCAGCCGTATCGCGAGCGCCTGGTTATTGTTCCTCCCGAACACGAAGGTATTCCCGAGGGTTAGTTCGGACCGGACATACTGGGAATACGGTGTCCCCCAAACCAGACGCGCGCCATAGGCATCCTGTTTCATGGACTGGTTGAACAGGCTCATCACGTTTCCGGAAAGGTCAAACTGCAGCCGGACGTACCGGTAGGACGTCCGGGGATTGACATCGGCCGAGGTCGTGTAGTAGGCCATGAAGCCCGAACCCGCGTCAAAGTGGTTCTGATAGGCATCCCGCATGAAAGGATTGTCGGAGATGATCTTGTAGAAACTCGGGTCGAGGTCGAACAAGCGAACGATCTTCAGTTGCAGCGGATAGATCTGATAGAAAAACCGGTTCTTGAAAGACCCGGAATAGCCGAAAGAGGTCGAGACCATGTTCCGCGTGTATTCCGGACGCTGCTGGTAGTTGTAGGAAGCCGCGATCTCGGTGCGCGGAACCGAAGGGCCCTTGAACAGGGAGTTCGGCAGTCCGAGGAATTCCGGGAAGCTGATACTCACCGAAGTTCCCAGTTCGTTCGAGCGGACGCGCCGGTCGTAGTACTTGAACTGGAAGTTTCCCAGGAAACTGAGGTTCAGCCATTGGCCTCCTCTGAAAATATTCTTATGGAAGTAGCTGATCTGAGGAGAAATACCGATGAGACCGGAAGAATTGGTCGAAGCCTCCAGATTCACTTTGAACCCCTGCATCCGGGACTGCGACAGGTTGATCGTACAGTCCACGATACCGCTGTCTCGAGGGCTCATCTCGATATTTACTCCGCTGAACATCCGCAAAGCAGTCAGGCGGGCATAGGTGTTGTTCACATCCCGTTCGTCATACAGGGCTCCGGGACGGATCGTGTTCATATTCCGGAGCGTGCGCTCGTTGAACTTGAGGTCGAGGTCGTGGGAGAGGGTCACCGTCCCGACGTGGAACTTCCGCAGCGGACGGGCGTCATCGGGGGTCTCGTTCCGGGTATATTCGTTCACGATCATCTCCAAATCGGCAGTATCTCTACCGGAGAGGGTGTCCGCCACGAAAGAGTAGAAGTTCTTCGTGAAGCCGAAGTAGCCGTTGTTCCGGAAATACCGGGCGGAACGCTCCGTTTCTTTCTCAAGGGCGTCCTCAGAAAGAAATTCTCCGGGCTTGACGGAGATGTTGGCGGTATCGGCGCGGAAATCTTGCCGGAATTCCCCCTCGGGAACCGTGTAGGTGATGTTCCCGATCCGGAATCGTTTCCCGAGCGTGACGGTATAGGTCACGTCCACCTTCCTTCCGCTCACGGAGACTTCACTCTCGACCAGAGAGTTGTAATAGCCGAGATATTCCAGGTGCTTCCGTACATTGTCGATGGATTCGTCCACCAACGACGGGGCATAGACGACCGGCGGAGTTCCGATCTTGCGGATGAATTTGTTGATGCCTTTGGACTCGTTCCGGCCGGACCAGTTGTAGAGATTCAAAAAAGGATTCCAGCCCAGGATCAGGTAGGAATTCGGCTTCTGCTTGATGTAGTTCTGGATCTCCTTGGTACCGAACCGTTTGTCGTTCGTGACCACGATCTTGTTGCTGGCCAGGCGGTAGGAACCGTCGTCCAGCAGTCGCGTCGTGCTGCACGAAACCGCGATCAGCGAGGCGGCGGCCAAGAGCCAGTTTCCCTTCCGCAGGAATATTCCGGGGATTTTCCGAATCATATTCTACAAAATTAACAACCCTTTCGGAATTTTCTGCAAGAATAGGCGTAAAATATTAATTTTCGTGTCTATCTTTGCATTCCGGATTTGGCCAGTCCGACATTTTTGATACCAAAGTGTTGAATTTTTAAGGAATACAATTTTTTGGCATGAAGAACAAGTACATCGACCTTGTGGGGCAGACTTTCGACTTCCCCCAGGACGAATTCAGGGTGGAAAACGGCAACCTGATCGTGAACGACATCGATATGATGAAAATCATCGAAGAATATGGCACACCCCTGAAAATCACCTATCTTCCTAAAATCACTTCACAGATCCAACGTGCAAAGCGGATGTTCCGCAACGCCATGTCCAAGGCGAGCTACGAAGGCGAGTACCACTACTGCTACTGTACGAAGAGTTCCCAGTTCAAGTTTGTGATCGAACAAGTATTGAGGAACGATGTCCATCTGGAGACCTCGTCCGCCTATGACCTCGACCTGGTCAGGAAACTTGAAGAACAGGAAATGGTCGACAAGAATATGATCGTGATCTGCAACGGATTCAAGCGTCCGCAATATATTGAAAACATTGCGGCGATGCTGAATGCCGGCTGGCACAATCTCTTCCCCATCCTTGACAACAAGAACGAGCTGGAGGATCTGGACGACCTCGTTGAAGTCCCGACCTATCTGGGGATCCGGATCGCTTCCGAGGAAGAACCCGCCTTCGATTTCTACACCTCCCGTCTCGGCATCCGCTACAGCGACATCATCCCCTTCTACCGGAACGGAATCAGCCGGAACCCCAAGTTCAAGCTGAAGATGCTGCATTTCTTCATCAACACCGGCATCAAGGACACATCCTACTACTGGAACGAACTTTCCCGTTGTCTCAATCTGTATTGCGACTTGAAGCAGATCTGCCCCGACTTGGATTCGCTGAACATCGGCGGCGGCCTCCCGATCAAGACGTCCTTGGCCATGGATTATGACTACAAGTACATGATCGAGGAGATCGTCAACCAAATCAAGGGGGTCTGCGACGCGCACGGGATTCCCGTTCCGGACATCTACACCGAGTTCGGGAACTTCACCGTCGGCGAATCCGGCGCGACCATTTTCAAGGTGCTGGACGTCAAGCAGCAGAACGATCGCGAGTGCTGGTACATGATCGACAACTCCTTTATGACGAGCCTGCCGGACACCTGGGGGCTCCAGCAGCGGTTCATCTTATTCCCGATCAACAAGTGGAACGATGAATATCACCGCGTATTCATCGGCGGCCTCACCTGTGACAGCAAGGACTACTACAATTCCGAAGCGCATTCCAACGCGATCTTCATGCCGGTCGTGAAGAACCGGCGGGATCCCCTCTACATCGGCTTCTTCCATACGGGCGCCTATCAAGAGGCGATTTCCGGATACGGCGGGGTCAAGCACTGCCTGCAGCCTTCCCCGAAATATCTGCTCATCGACAAGGACCGGGAGGGACACATTACGACCCGTCTCTTCGCGTCGGAGCAGTCCTCGGAATCCATGCTGAAGATTCTGGGCTATTAAACGGAGTTTGCCATGACCACTTTGACTCACTCGGACATCAAACGGATCAAGTCTCTGGCACAGAAGAAGTTCAGAGATGAGACCGGTTTGTTTGTCGTGGAAGGCGAGAAGATGGTTGAAGAGGCGTTGCGCTCCTCTTTCGTTGTGGAAGAGGTCTATCGCATCGAAGACATCGGCGCGGACATCATGGCCCGGATCACCCAGTTTTCCACTCCCTCCCCCGTGTTGGCGCTGGTCCGGAGACCTTCCGGAATTCGGCTGGAAACCCCTGAAGACGTGGAGCGCGCGATCGGGTCGAAAGGGCTTTATCTCGCCCTGGACGGCATCCGGGACCCCGGCAATCTGGGAACCATCCTGCGCGTCGCCGATTGGTTCGGCCTCGACGGGGTCTTGGCTTCGGACGACACCGTTGAACTGCTGAACCCGAAAGTGGTTCAGGCCACGATGGGGGCTTTGTTCCGGGTGAAATTCCGGTATTGCGACCTGCCTTCCGCCTGTCGGGCAGCCGCTTCCGCCGGCGGCAAGGTCTACGGAACCTTCCTTGACGGCGAGGACCTCTACGCCAAGACGCTGGAGACCGGATCCGCTCATCCCGTGCTGCTTGTCGTCGGGAATGAAGCGAGGGGAATCTCCCCCGCTGTGGCCGGAGAAGTTGCTGAAAGATTGTATATCCCCTCTTTTCCGCAGGAAGAACGCGGATCCGAATCCCTGAACGCAGCGGTCGCCGCGGCAGTCGCCGTCGCTGAATTCCGGCGGAGAACTTGACCGGCGCGCGATATGGAGAAACCCATCTTATACCAATTGCTCCCCCGCCTTTGGGGAAACCTTTGTCCTGACCCCGTTCGCAGCGGGACGCTTTCCCGGAACGGCACGGGGAAATTTTCTTCCGTTGACGTACCTACGCTGGCTTATTTGCGGAATATGGGTGTGACCCATATCTGGTACACGGGAGTCGTCCGACATGCGACGACAGAGGCTTTCGAAGGTTGTCCGGCCTCCAATCCGCGGATTGTGAAAGGCCTGGCGGGCTCCCCGTACGCGATCGTAGATTACTATGATGTGAATCCGTATCTTGCTGAAAATGTTCAAGAACGGATGCTTGAATTCGAGTCCTTGTTAAAGAGAACCCATGCGGCAGGACTCAAGGCATTGATCGATTTTGTCCCCAACCATGTCTCCCGGGATTATGGGAAGAAGGGTTGGGTCAACAAGGAAGCGAAACCCTTCGGCGCTGATGACGATTGTACCGTCCATTGGAAGCCGGAGAACGATTTCTACTACTATCCGGGACAGCGGCTGGAACTTCCGGTATCGGACGGGGAACCCTATCCGGAAAATCCCGCGAAGGCTTCCGGCAATCGCTTCTCCCCTTCCCCCTCAGTCGAAGATTGGTATGAGACGGTTCGCCTGAACTATGGCGAGGAACCGAACAGTACGTGGGAAAAAATGTTCGACATCGTGCGCTGGTGGTGCCGGAAAGGGGTCGACGGCTTCCGTTGCGATATGGTGGAAATGGTTCCCTGGCAGTTCCTCCAGGCGCTGATCCGCCGGATAAAAGCGGAATTCCCGGAGGTGATCTTCCTCGCGGAGGTTTACGAGCCGGAGCAGTATTCTTTCTATGCCGACGTTGTCGGGTTCGATTTCCTCTACGACAAATCCGGCCTCTACGATGTGCTCCGGTCTGTTTTCCAGGGAGATTCCGCGCGGAAGATCACCTCGAACTGGCAGTCGCTCGCTTCCTTGCAACCGCGTATGCTGAACTTTCTGGAAAATCACGACGAGCAGCGCTTCGCCTCGGATTTCTTCGGAGGGGATGCGCGGAAATCCTACGCCCTTCTGGGGGCAAGCCTCTTTTTCAACACGTCTGCTTTCCTGATCTATTTCGGAGAAGAGGTCGGAGAACGCGGGATGGATGCGGAAGGTTTCAGCGGGCTGGATGGCCGGACCTCCATCTTCGACTGGTGGAGTTCGGGCAGCCTCCGGCGACTGTACACGCAGATCCATACGGGAACGGGGCTCTCGGAATGCGAGCAGGAAACCCTGGAGCGGTATTCGGGTCTGTTCAGGCTGGCCCGGACACCGGTCATTTCTTCCGGAAAAACGTTCGATCTGGGGTTCTGCAATCTGGATACGCCGGGCTTTGATCCGGACCGGCATTTCGCCTTCCTGCGCTCCGGAGGAGGAGAAACCCTGCTGTTCTTCTGCAATTTCTCCTCGGTAGCAGCGGAGACTACCCTGCGGATGCCTCCGGAAGCTTTCGACGCCCTGGGCATTCCCCTTGAGGACGGTGTGCTCCCCCGCGTCAGCGTACGTCCTTTCGATCTGGCTATTGTCAGGCTTTCTTTCCCGATTGGATGACGTTGAAGCGCCAGGTGATCCCGATCTGAAAATTGTTCCTGTGATAGATATTGTCGCGGAAATACGTGGCATGCAGGCGCAGGGTCGGAGCACCCAATGGGAAATATTCGATGCCGCATCCTCCGTACAGGTATTCCGTGCCGGGCGCGATCACCACGTCGTACGCGCGGCCCATCCGATCGACGTTGTCAGCGGAATTCCTATCGTATCCGATCTTGGCGCAGTAATTCCATTTGCCGACGTTCCAGATCGCTTTCGAAATCAGGGTGTAGTCGGAAAAATAGTTCTTCTGGCGGAAAGAAAACCGGTTCGTGAAGTCGAAATCTACAGTCAAACCGCCGAAAACCAGATGGTTGCCGAGGGAAAGATAATTGATCATCCGGTTGGATTCATCTTCAATGAGATTGGCGCTCCATATGGTCTGCCACCAGGGGGCGACACGCCCTTTCCAGGCGATGCTATAGGCGTAGCAATTCTGAAACCCCCAGGAAAGGGGTGAGTTGGCCACCTGGAATGTCAGGTGCTGGGTAGGCCGGAAATGATGCTCGGCATTGACGCTGAAGGCGAAGGTCTGCTTCAGCCTGCGGCAGAACAGGCCATAGAAGTACACATCGATGGGAGCGGAGGCGTATTCATAGCCTCCGACCAGCACCGAGGTCTTCCCCACCGTAAAGGTCCATTTCGGAGAGGCGTCCCAGTACAGGCAAAGCCAGTCCGTCGCGCTGAAAAGATTCTCTTTGTCGATTGGCCGGTTCAAGCGATGGCGAACCCGGTAGGTCAGCTGATCGGCCACATGGCCGAAAATATGCAGATTCAGGTGATCCGCCTGAAGCCGGCTGTCGTATTTTCCTTCAATGGTTTCCTGGTGGAAGGTCCCCCGCACATCAAAAAAAAGGCTGTCCACACCGTTTCCGGCGGACAGGCACGCAGAAAGGGAGATGAACAATGCAAGCAGAAATGATTTCTTCATTTTCTATATAATTCGTTCAAATATAATCATTTATAGCAGAAATAATCGGGATTTACTTCCGTTTTCATAGAATATTGTGAAAGTTTAATAAAAACAAAATCTTTGAAAATATTGAATACCGGCCTACACTTCTCTCGTACTTGACCCGCCCTTTGAGGCGGAGCTGCGGGCACGCCTTCCCGGGCTTTGGTGCCCGGATAACCACCTGAGGCGGAGCAGCGGGCACGTTTTCCCGGGTTTTGGTGCCCGGAGCGCCGCCAAAGGCGGAAATCTTTTGCAACGCGCGGCTGGGATAGAGGCGGAAATCTTTTGCGAAGCACCGCCGGGACGGAGCCGATGGTTTTTACATACCACGGCCGTAGGAATATGCCCTGGAGACGGCTACAAGCATGGTCACCGCGGCAAAATGGCCTTTTGAAAGGGGGTCTTGCCGCATGAATATGCACTGCAGCGACCTGTGTGCAGGATCGGTGCGGCCGTGGTTTGTAGAAATTCACTGCGCTTTTTCGGCTTTTCTCGGTCTCATGCTTTTACAGTTGGAGAGGTCTCAACCCGATAAGTTCTCCCGGAACTATATAAGGGGACCCGTTCTGAATCAGGCTGTGGCGGAAGCATTCGTAGACGCCCCTGCAAGTTCTTGTTTATGAGTTATTTGTTAGGATCTGCATGGATTCCTGTGCGGGGAAACGTGGCCGTATTCTTTGTTGCCTGTGGCCGGAACCTGACGTCGAATACCCAGCCGCGGCGGAATTGGAAGTTCGTTCGTGAAACAATGAGGAGATCCAGACCATCCCGGTGTACAAAAATCCCCAAGGACGGAGGATTCGATTGTTTATGACGGTCGGCAACGTCAGCGAAAACTATCGCAAGCACAAAGGTGGCACCTTGGTGCCACCTTTGTGAGGGATGCAGGTTAGTCTACCAGTTCAAGATCTTCTTGAAGTCATAGACTTCAGGATCCGGTACGATGGAAGCGATTCCGTCGTAGTCCTGCGGGGTGATGTATTGGCAGATGTGCGCGTAATAGTTTTGCGCCCTTCCGCCTCGGATATTCACGCGGCGCGGAGGAATTTTTCCGTCCGGACCCTGCAAATCCCGAAGGTAGAGCGGATGCGCCTCCCCGTTGTGGTCGACATAGACCATGCAGGCGGTCTCCCCTTTCTGGAAGAGTTCGAATACGCCCATGGCCAGTTCGGTGCAGTATGTGAGATCGTATGCAACAGGATCTTGGCAGCGCACGTCGTAGCCGATTTCCACGGGACGCGTTTTCACTTTCAAGTTGATTTCGCCCAACGCCTTCCCGAGCAGGTCGTTGAAGAGGACCGCCTTCGAAATTTTACCCAGTTCCGGATGTCCGTGCTCGTCATAGGACATGGTGACTCCGGTCGCTTTGAGCTCTTTCGGATCCAGATCGTGGAACACGCCTTCCGAGACCACCACGGTACCGTATCTGATCCCCATCAGTCTGCGCTTCAAGATAGAAGAAAGGGTTAGGCGGATGATCTTGTCCAAGGTCAAGGTCGTTTTGTAGAACATCTCGGGAATGATGGTCATCGGGCAATGGGTCGCTTCGCCCACGCCGAGCGCAAGGTGTCCCGCGGAACGTCCCATGCAGGAGATCAGCAGCCAGTTGCCGGAAGTACGCGCGTCTTCGTAGATGGTGCGGGCAAGATGGGCGCCCTCATCCTTCGCGGAATTGAAACCGAAGGTCGGCGCGTTTTGAGGGAGCGGAAGATCGTTGTCGATGGTTTTGGGCACGTGGATGTTCCGGACGGGGAAATTCTTGGCTTCCAGAAACTTCGCGACCCGGTTCGCGGTAGATGCCGTGTCGTCGCCGCCCACGGTTACGAGCAGCTTGACGTTGTTGTCCTTAAACAGCGGAATGTTGAAATTCTTTTCGAAATCTTCATCTGAGGGCTTGAAACGGCTCATTTCCAAATAGGAACCTCCCCGGTTGAAGTGATAGTCTGCCTTGAAGAAGTCCAGTTCTTCCGTACGCGGGTTCTTGCTGAAGAGGCCGGAATAGCCACCGTGAAGTCCGATGACCCGGTAACCGTTGCAGATAAAAGTCTTGGTCACAGAACAGACAACTGTGTTCATGCCGGGGGCGGGACCGCCGCCGCAGAGAATGATGATAGATTCTTTCATGTTGAAAATTGTTATTTCGTGTTATACAACTTACCGACAGCAAATTTAATCCATTTTCACGAATATATCCCTATTTTTTGGCTAAATTTGTAAGATTATCAGATATTGCCCTTGCACGATGGACTACGATCAGGCAAAAATAAGGATTGTTGAACTTCGCGAATTGTTGCGCGAGAACAGCCGGAGGTACTATGTCGAAAACGCTCCTACGATGAGCGATTTCGAGTTCGACGGCTTGATGCGCGAACTGGAGTCGCTCGAAAAAGCGCATCCGGACTTGGTGACGTCCGACTCCCCGACTCAACAAGTCGGCAGTGACCTGCACGCCCCGGAAGCCGATGATGTGTCCGTCCAAAAAGAATTTGCTCAATATCCGCACCGCTATCCAATGCTTTCCCTCGGGAATACCTACAACATCGGAGAGATCGAGGACTTCGTGAACCGGGCGGAGAAAGAACTCGGAGAAGTCCCTTTCTCCTATTCCTGCGAACTGAAGTTCGACGGGACGGCGATCAGCCTGACCTACCGGGACGGCAAACTGTTCCGTGCCTTGACCCGGGGCGACGGTGTGGTCGGGGACGATGTCACGGCCAACGTACGCCGCATCGAGAATGTTCCCGAGTCGCTCAAAGGATCCGGCTGGCCACTGGATTTTGAAATCCGCGGGGAGATTCTGATGCCTTACGCCTCTTTTGACCGGCTGAACAAGGAGCGTGAAGAGAACGAGGAGCCGCCTTTCGCCAATCCGAGAAACGCGGCTTCCGGCTCCCTCAAATTGTTGAACCCCGCTGAAGTTGCCCGACGCGATCTTTGGTGCACCCTCTATCATATTCCTGCGCAAAGCGCGCGTTTCGCTACACACGACGAGGCCTTGACTGCCGCCGCCTCTTGGGGCCTCCCGATTTCCGATAAACGGAAGGTCGTGCAGGACATCCATGAAATCGAAGCGTACATCCGGTACTGGGACCAAGAACGGGACTCCCTGCCCTATGCCACGGACGGGATCGTAATCAAAATCAATGAGCTCGCCCTCCACGATGCTTTGGGCGTCACGGCAAAATCTCCTCGCTGGGCAGTGGCCTTCAAGTTTCGGGCGCAAGAGGCTGTCACGAAACTGCTGTCGATCGACTACCAGGTGGGACGGACCGGGGCCGTCACCCCAGTCGCCAACCTGGATCCGGTTCAATTGTCCGGCACCGTCGTGAAACGAGCCACGCTCAACAATGCCGATCAAATGGCGCTCCTGGACATTCGGATCGGGGATTATGTGAAAGTGATCAAGGGAGGAGAGATCATCCCCAAGATCATCGGCGTGGATCTTGCTAAGCGGACCCCGGAAGCGGAGATTCCTATATTCCCGACGATTTGTCCGGATTGCGGCACGCCGCTGGAACGGGAGGAGGACGAGGCGAAGTGGTTCTGCCCGAACCAAGATGGCTGCCCCACGCAGATCAAAGGCAAACTGCTGCATTTCCTCAGCCGGAAAGCGATGAATGTGCTGGCAGGCGAGGCCACGGTCGATCAGATGTTCAATCTGGGGCTGGTTCGCACTCCGGCTGATTTCTACGATCTATCGGAGGGACAACTGTTGCAGCTGGAAGGTTGGAAGCAGCGTTCCGCGGAACGCTTTCTGCAGAGTCTTGAAGTTTCCCGCTCCGTTCCCTTTGACCGCGTGCTCTTCGCGCTCGGCATCCGTTTCGTGGGAGAAACCACCGCGAAAGAAATCGCGCGTCATTTCGGAACGATCGAGGCCGTGGCGTCCGCTTCCCTGGAACAGCTGCTGGAAGTCCCCGACGTGGGCGACGTCATCGCCGAGAGCGTATTGGAATATTTCCGTGATGAACGGCACCTCGATGACATCCGGCGGTTCAAGACGGCCGGACTGCAGTTTTCCATACAGACTTCCGCCGCCGATTCGGCCGCGCTTGCCGGCAAGACCGTCGTCGTGTCCGGCACCTTCCAGGTTTCCCGGGACGAGATAAAACGTCTCGTAGAGCGGCACGGCGGAAAAAACAGCTCTTCCGTCAGCGGCAAGACCTCTTTCCTTCTCGCCGGCGATAAGCCGGGACCGGAGAAGATGAAGAAAGCGGCGGAACTCGGAGTGCGGATTCTTTCGGAGGCGGAATTCATGAATATGCTTCCCGGGGAACCCTCCGCCGCCGGCAAAAAGGAGCTGAATGGACTGGATTTGACATTATTCGGTTGATATGGCAGGACCTCGAGCATATTTTCGACGCTTGAAGCGTTTCCTCAAGGAAGACATCTGGGAGCTCAATATAGAGGAACTCTCCAGGATGAAAGCCCGGCTCGTGCGTGACCTCAAGATCCTCATCATCACGATCCGGACCTTTTCCGCGCAAAAAATCGGTTCCCAGGCGGTCGCTCTGAGTTTCTTCTGCACGATGGCAGTCGTGCCGTTCCTCGCGATCGCGTTCGCGGTGACGGGCGGACTCGGACAAGCGGAGCGCCTCCGGGATCTGTTGTATGCCAATTTCGACAATCAGGAAACAATCGACATGGTGCTGGGGTTTGCCGCCAACATCATCGACACGGCGCAATCCGGGCCTGTGGGACTGGTCAGCGCCCTGCTCTTCTTCTGGCTCGTCATCTGGATGATGATGAGCGTAGAACGCGCCTTCAACAATGTCTGGAAGGTCGAAAGCAGGCGGAATTTCTTCCAGAGCCTCGGGTTCTATATCGCCATCCTCATCCTTTCCCCCTTTGTCATCATGTTGTTCTTCTCGGGATCCATCGTCTATTCCCACGTGCTGGACTACATCCTGCCCCGTAGCGTGTCCCTTTCCGAAGGCATCATTTCATTGGTAGGCTGGGTGATCTTCGGTACGGTCGCCGTCTTGGTCTTCTCCGTGATGTACAAGTACATCCCGCATGCCAAAGTCCGTTTCAGCTGCGCGTTTGACGCAGCGATCATTTCCGGGATCGCATTTACGATCCTGCAGTACCTCTATCTGGAGACGCAGTTGTTCGTGACCCGGCTGAACACCATCTACGGTGCCATGGCTGCGATCCCCCTCTTCATGTTTTGGCTGAATTTCGGATGGTTCATCATACTCTTCGGGGCCGAATTGTCCTATGCTTTCCAGAATGTCGACCATTACTATCTGCCGGATGGGTCGATCGGGGATATCAAACCTGATTTCAAGGAGTTGCAATGAGTTTCTCTACGTTTACAGATGCTGATTTCGAAGCGATCCATCAGCAGTATGCGGCCTTGAAAGAAGCCGCCGAAAAACGATGCGCGGGCCAGGAAGAACTTGCTGTCGTCCAGCGGGCCTTCGATTTCGCCAACGAGGCGCACAAGAATGTGCGGCGGCGTTCCGGGGAGCCGTACATCCTGCATCCGATCGCAGTGGCGAAAATTGTGGTCAGCGACATCGGTCTCGGTTACAAGTCGATCTCCGCCGCCCTGCTGCACGACGTGGTCGAGGACACGAACTACACGGTCGAAGACATCCGAAACCTCTTCGGAGACAAAATCGCCGCCCTGGTCGAGGGACTCACCAAGATCAAGATCGTGCTTGACAACGAGGACCGTAGCAAGAGACTCAACGAATACACCGAGAGCATCCAAGCGGAAAATTTCAAGCGGATTCTCTTGACACTGAACGACGACGTTCGCGTCGTCCTCATCAAACTGGCCGATCGGTTGCACAACTGCCAGACCATTGAATACATGCCGGAGTACAAGCGGGACAAGATTCTGAGCGAGACCATGTTTATCTTCATTCCGCTGGCTCACCGACTCGGTTTGTACGGCGTCAAATCGGAGATGGAGAACATCTGGCTCCGGTACAAAGAACCGGAAGCCTATGCGGACATCAGCCTGAAGATCGAAGAGAACCTTGCCGGAAAGAAGGAGAGGATCGACAAGTTTGTGGAACCGATCAAGCGCTCGCTGGAAAGATCAGGCTTTCATTTCGAAATCCGCGGAAGAGTCAAGACCCCCTATTCCGTCTGGTACAAGATGCAGTCGAAAAACGTCCCGTTCGAACAAGTCTACGACCTCTACGCGCTGCGGATTGTATTCACGCCCGACTCGTCTTCGGGCGAAAGCGAACGGGAGCAGTGCTATCGCATTTTTTCCATTATTACGGGCATTTACCGATACAAGCCGGACCGGGTCCGGGATTGGGTCAAGCATCCCAAGAGCAATGGATATGAAGCGCTCCATTGCACGCTCATGAGCGATACGGGAGTCTGGGTCGAAGTACAGATCCGGTCGAAGCGAATGGACGACATCGCCGAGAAAGGAATCGCGGCGCACTGGACCTACAAACGGGAGGGCTACCTGAGCGAGAACGGCAGCGAGATGGACAAGTGGCTTGAAAAGGTCAAGGAGATCCTCGTCAGCCCGGACGTCAATGCGCTGGAACTGCTGGACATCATCCACAACGACTTGATCAGCAGCGACATTATGGTGTTCACTCCGAAAGGGGATCAGAAGACGATGAAAAAGGGAGCCACAGCCTTGGATTTCGCCTATGTCATCCACACCGAGATCGGCAACCGCGCGATCGCAGCGAAAGTAAACATGAAACTGGTCCCGCTCTCGCATGTGCTGAAAACCGGGGATCAAGTGGAAATCATCACGGCGGAGAATGAACATCCTAAGAAGGAGTGGCTTCAATTCCTGCATACGCGCCACGCCCGCAATGTCGTCATCGACTTTTTCAAAGGCAGACGGAAGGAGGTGACGGAAAGCGGAAAGCAACTCCTTTTCAGCCAACTTGAGTCACAGGGATACCGAACAAACGATGCATCCCTTGCCATCCTCACCGATCATTTTCAGATCCCCGGTAGAAACGTGGACGAACTCTACTTCAGAGCAGGCCTGGGATTGCTCAATCTGTCTGATCTGTCCACGGTTCTGTCCGGTCATGAGGGGAAGAACCACTTGTGGCCCTTCCCCTGGTTCAAGAAATCCCGGGAAAAGGAGGCGCCTAAGAAAGCCGTTCTCGGTGAATATGTGTTGGCTTCTTGCTGCAACCCGATTCCCGGTGATCCGGTCATCGGGATCAAATCTCCGGACGGGGTGACCACGGTCCACAAAAAAACCTGTCCGGTCGGGGAAAGCATTGCGTCTAAATACGGCGATTGGGTTGTTGTTCCCGATTGGGAAGATTCGGTCTCCGAGAAATCCGGATTCACGGTTCGCCTGTCCATCCGCGGGATCGACCGCGTCGGCCTCTTGAATGAAATTTCCCGCTACATCACCTTGATTATGGGAGTGAATATCCGAAAAATCAATTTAACTACAGAAGGAGGTATCTTTGAAGGGTACTTGGACTTATCCGTCCAGGAAAAATCCATCCTCGAAAAAATGATCCGCAAGATTAGCACGATCAATGGCATACAAAGTGTAATAAGGACGGATGTCTGATGAAAACGTGAAAGCATGAAGTCTCTTTTCTCGAAATACGCCTTGCCCGCTTTCTTGGCCGCCGCCCTGGTCTTCGCCCTCTTTTCCCATTCCTGCGCGAACACGACACAGGCGCCGACCGGCGGAGCGAAAGACACGATTCCGCCCATGATCGTCAAGGTGTCACCAGCTCCGGGAGCGCTTTCTGTGCCGGTGCATGGTACCCAGATCGTCTTCACTTTCGATGAATATGTCGTAGTGAAAGAACCGAAGGGTATCTATCTCTCCCCTCCCCAGGAAAAGTCGCCCAAATACAGGATCAGAGGGAAGAGTGTGGTGGTGTACTTTGAGGAAGACCTGCTTCCCAATACGACCTATACTTTGGATTTGACCGGCGCGATCGTAGACAACAACGAGGGGAATTTTTTCCCGGGATATACGGCTGTGTTTTCCACCGGGACATCGATCGACAGCATGATGGTCACCGGAACCGTGCAGGATTGCGAGGACTTGAAGCCGATCAAAGGGGCGACCGTGATGCTGTACAAGGACCACGGGGATTCCGCCGTCTTTCTTCAGCGTCCCTTCGCTTCGATCAAAACGGATGACTGGGGCTTTTTCTGTCTCCGGAATCTGCAGGATACGCTTTTCCGCATGTACGCTGTGGTCGATGCCAACGGGAACAACAAGTATGATCCGGACGAGGACAGGATCGCCTTTCTGGACACGCTTTTCCGGCCGACCACCGTTGTGAACGACACGCTGCCGGAACTGATGAAGTACGAAATGAAAGATACTCTGAATTGCAAGGCGCGCCGGAGCGAAGTGGAATTGAATGTATTCCGCGAACGTCCATCCAAGCAGTTGATCCTGAACAAGGCCCGTTTGGCGGATCGGGCCGCCTACATCACTTTCATGGCGCCCGACGCCCGGATCGACTCGCTTTGGTTCCGCGGAATCGCTGCGAATCGGGTGATCGCTCAGTTCAATATCCCCAAGGACAGTTTGGAACTCTGGGTGAATGATCCGCGTCCCATGCCGGACACCTTGCATCTGTTCGTGAAATACCGCAAGACCGACACCCTTGGTGTCTTGAGTCCCGCCACTGAAGAAATCCGTCTTGTCCGGGAAAACGTGGCCGGGTCCAGGTCCCGCAGAGCGGCCAGAACCCAGACAACCCGCACGGATACCGTGCTCACGGTCAATTTGCAGGTCGCGCCTGAGACGTTCGAACAGAAAGGAATCGCGATGGAGTTTCAGTATCCTCCGGTCTGGGGAGATTTCGATGCGTTGGAATTCCGCTCGGTCAACCCGAGACAGCAGGAGACGGAGGAGAAGTTCAAACTGGTCCGGGATTCGCTCAATCTGCGCCGGTATCTGATCACTCCCCAGGTTCAGATTCTTTCCGGGCACGAATACATCTTCAAGGTTCCCCATCGCACCTTCCGGGACATCAACGGGCACTGGAACGACAGTACCGAAGTAAAGGTTTCACTGCCGACGGACGAGAATCTGAGTTCCCTGTCGGTCCATGTAACCGGCGTTACAGGTAAATGCGTGGTCGATCTGTTGGACGAAAAAAGGACGAAAGTGCTGCGGAGTTATTCCGTTTCGCAGGATCAGACTTTGTCCTTCCCCTACTTGAAACAAGGTAAATATTCACTCCGGGTCACGGAAGATGTCAACGGGAACGGGATCGTGGATACCGGCAACCTGCTGCAGCGCAGACAGCCGGAACGGGTCCGTTTCTTCTCGGTGGATGATAAGGACATTCTGGAAATCCCGGAACGGAGCGAGATTTCCCAGGATCTGGATATCACTTCCCTGTTCGAATGATCAAATACAGCTTGATGAAAACAGGTTTTGCATATTTCTTCTTGACGGTCGCGGCAACTGCTGCCGCTATCGGGATCGCTTCCGCCCAGGATCTATTTTCTCCGGAGCCCGTATCTCTGCAGGATACGGTTTCCCGGCGCGATCTTCAGAATGAGATGGAATATTCGGACGCCTACCTGGATACGGTTCAAGTTGAACGGAAATTCATTGTGAACGACTATTCCATGATCGGATTCGAATACGGCGGATCGCTCAACCGGATGTCATTCAATCCTACGATGGAGCAAGGGTCACTCCTGCTTCCCGGCACATTCGGAATCTACTATTCCCGATACGGGAAGATGTTCGGCTACCTGCCGTACTTCGGCTTCAAAGCGGGTGTCCGCTACGGACACGAGGGCTACAAGTTCAAGGAGAACAAGGAGACCGGTGTCACGGCAACCCTCGAAGGGGCGACTCAGGCGGTCATGGAATGCATCGAGGTGCCGCTGATGGCGCACTTCCACATCGACATGCTGCACTTCAAGGTCATGGCGGATGCCGGGATCTACGGTGGGTACCGCCTGTCCATCACCCGGACCGGCGAGGCCGTGAGCGAAGAACTCGTCCACGCTTTTAAAGACACGGACCGACGGCTGGACTACGGATTGACCGGCGGAGTGGGTTTCGCCCTGGTCTTCGATCCCTTCGAGTTCCACGTCAACGGTTCGGTTCGGTACGGCTGGAGCAGCCTGTACGACCCTGACTACATGAGCAAATATTATTACCGGTTTGCCTATCCGTTTGATTTCATGGTAACGGCCGGACTCTATTTTCAGCTGACCAAGCGGACGGGAAAAGGAAAAACCCAATTACGGAAAGAGGCCTATGACGCAGTCTACGGAAATCCAGCACTGGACGGCGCGGGCCGGTAATCTCCGCATCGGAAGCGGAAATCCGATCGTAATCCAGACCATGTGCGACACCCGCACATCCGATGTGGACGCTACCCTCGCCCAGTGCCTGCGCCTGCACCATGCTGGTGCTCAACTGATCCGGATCACCGTTCCGGGACCGACGGATGTTGAATGTCTCAAGGCCATCAAGGAGGGGCTCCGCGCCCGAGGGGTGGAAACCCCTTTGGTCGCGGATATTCATTTCTCTTCGCGGACGGCTATTTTGGCCGCCCGCGTGGCGGAAAAGGTCCGCATCAATCCGGGCAATTTCCATCGGGACCACACCGAAGCACGCATGCAGTTCGCCAAACTGCTGGAAGTTTGCAAGGAGGGAGGCACCGCGATCCGGATCGGGGTAAACCACGGCTCCTTGGGAGACTACATCACCGGGCTGTACGGGAACACGCCCGAAGCGATGGCCAAGGCGGCGATGGAATGGCTTGAGATGTGCGTTCAGGCGAAGTTCTTCAATGTCGTCGTGTCGCTCAAGTCCAGCAACACGCGGGTGATGGTGGACGCGTACAGAAGCTTGGTGTCGCTGATGGCCGCGCGCGGCCACCTCTTTCCCCTCCACCTGGGAGTCACCGAGGCAGGCAACGGGGACAGCGGTCGGATCAAGTCCTGTGTCGGCATCTCTACCCTGCTTTCAGAAGGAATCGGAGACACGATCCGGGTCTCGCTGACCGAAGATCCCGAAAACGAACTTCCCGTCGCCGCCTATCTGGCCGCGCGATACGACCGGAAGATCACCAGCAGTCTGGAGTCTCTGCGCATCGAAAGTCGCAAGGCGGTGGCGACATACCGATCCCCTTCCCGGGAGACCCTGCTGTTCGATTTTTCCTGCGATTTCGGGAAGCGTTTGCTGGACAAGGAACTGGATGAACTGGAACTTGCAGGCACCTATGTCGATGAGGCAGGCAAGGAGATTTCGATCGAGGGCTCCGGAACGGGAGCTTACCTCGTAGATGAACTCATGCAGGCGGCCCGGAGAAGATTCTACAGGCCCGAATACATTGCCTGTCCGGGTTGCGGCAGAACGATGTACGACCTACAAGAGGCCTTCGAAACCGTCAAGCAGCGCACATCCCATCTCAAGGGCTGCGTCATCGCGGTCATGGGCTGCATCGTGAACGGGCCGGGAGAAATGGCGGACGCAGACTGGGGATATGTCGGGGAGGGTAACCACAAAGTATCTATCTACAGGGGCAGGACCCCGGTGCTGCGTCATGTTCCGGATACGGAAGCTATTGATCGCCTTCTGGAGCTGATAGAGGCTTCTCAGGGAGTTTCTTGACAATGACCTTGTCGATGCGTGCCCCGTCTTTGTCCGCGACTTCGAAACTAAAGTCTTTCCATTCACATTTCTCCCCTGTGACGGGGACGTGTTCGGTGACTTCCATCAACATGCCGGCGACGGTGGAGAAATCGTAGTCTTCCATCGAGTCCTCGATGTCGAAATAGGTAAGGAAATCGTAAATCGACATCTGTCCGTCGACCAGCCACCCGTCCCCGTCGTGCCGCGCTACGATGTCCGGATCCTTCTGCGGCTCCGTGCCCAGGTTGCCGACCAGGGCATTGAGAATGTCCTTGAGGGAAATGATGCCGCAGAGCGAACCGAATTCGTCGCAAACCAGCGCCCGGCTGACCTTGTTCTCTTTCATGTCCTCGAGCACTGCGTACACATTCATGTTTTCGTGGAAGTAGACAGGTTCTTTCATCATTTCTTTGAGATTCAGAACCTCGTCGGGCTTCATGTCCCCGAGTTTGACGACATAGTCTTTCAGCGAGAGGACGCCGATGACATGGTCCAGATCCCCGTTGGCGACCGGATATTGCTCGAAAACATTGTTTTCGATCGTTTTTTGGATCGTACCCTTGTCCATGGACGTGTCCAGCCATACGATGTCATCTCGGAGCGTCATGATCGTGCTGATGCTCAAGTCTCCCAAAGTGAAGACTTTCTCCACGAGATCTTGCTCTACCGGGGAGACTTCTCCATCTTCCGTTCCTTCCTGCAGAATGAATTTGATTTCCTCTTCCGTCACCTTTGTTTCGTTTTCCCGGATCCCGAGCATCCGGGAAACCCATTCGGTGCTCTTCGCCAGGAAGTTGACTGCCGGATTGGCGATCCAGGAAAAGAAACGCATCGGTCCGGCGACCCGTTTTGAGACTTTTTCCGGATTGCTCAAGCCGATCCGTTTCGGAACAAGTTCTCCCAGGAGGATGGTCAGGAAGGTGACAATGATGACGATGATGGTTTTGGCCAGCGTTGCGGCAGTGCCCGCGGAAATGCCGAGCGTGGTCAGCCACTCCGTGAACGTATCGGCGATCCGGTCACCCGAGATGAGACCGGTCAGAATGCCGATAAGGGTTATTCCGATTTGGACGGAGGAAAGGAACTTGTCGGGATTCGATGCGAGTTTGAAGGCATTTTCGGAGGCTTTGTTCCCTTTCTCCGCTTCGGATTGCAGATTGGATTTGCGGGCGGAAATCAGAGCGATTTCCGACATCGAAAATACCCCGTTCAGCAGGATGAGGACAAGTATAAAGATCGCTTCTCCCATATCTTACTTCAGTATGGCCAGGACAGTTTCGCAGGCCCGGGCATTGTCTCCCACTTGGACTTTCAACTCCGCGTCCAGGGGCAGGAAGACATCGATCCGGGATCCGAACTTGATGATTCCGCATTGCTTCCCTTTCGAAACCGCCTTTCCTTCCTCCGAATAGCAGACGATCCTGCGAGCGAACATGCCTGCGATCTGTTTGAAGAATATTTCTCCGTGTTCGTTCCGGATTCCGGTGGATGAATGCTCATTCCGTTCGGAAGCCTTGGGGAGGAAAGCCAGAAAGTAATCTCCGGGATGATACTTGTAGTAGGAAATCGTACCGGTCATGGGCCAGAAATTGGAATGGACTTTGAAAAAGTCCATGTAGACCGAGACCTGGGTGCACTCGCGCTTGAGGTATTCCGGTTCGTACACTTTTTCCACGATGATTACTTTTCCGTCGGCGACCGAAGTCACCTCGCGGGGATCCTCATCAAGAACCGGCCGTGAGGGGACCCGGTGGAACCACACCACGAAGAACATAAATACAAAAACGAGAAGGGAAAACGGAATCGTGATGAAAGGCACACGCACAAAGGCGAACATACAGGCAACCATGGCAGCCAGTACAAGGCAGACCCAGGCAATCGTTCCGTATGAATTCTTGTCAATCTTCACAAAAGGGGTCGATCGAGGTTATCCGATGCAAAAATAAGCAATATTCCCGAATCCGTGAAATCAGAGCAGGTCGAATATGGCCAGATAGATCGCGCCGAAGGGCATCGCCATCAAGGTGCTATCGAAGCGGTCCAGCACTCCTCCGTGCCCGGGGATGATGTTGCCGGAATCCTTTACCCCGTAGAACCGCTTCCATTGGGACTCATACAAATCGCCGTAGACGCCGGCAATGTTCATGACTACGGAGAGGATCAGAGAGTGCATCAGCGGGAAACGAAGGATTCCGAACCGGTACAGGAGGAAGGCTGCAAACACCGAGCAGACAAGTCCGCCTATGAAACCGACCCAGGTCTTGTGCGGCGAGACCTCCGGGAAAAGTTTTTTGGGGAAGCGTTTGCCCAAGGCGTTGCCGATGGCGAAAGCGCCCACGTCCGCGCACCAGATGATCACGAAAAAGCAAATCAGCAGCAACCCGCTGAAATTCCCGCTCTTGTCAAACGCGATCAAGTTCGAGAGGGCGAGCGGGACGGCGATGTAGAGCAGTCCGGTATAGATGTTCGAGAGTTTTCCGTATTCCTCTTTGTCCTCGATGTAGAGGGAATTGACCATCACGATGAACACCGGGATCATGGAGAGGGCGACAAACCGCATGGGCAGGTGGTACGCCGAGGTGGCGAACAAGATCCCGAATAGGAAAATCCCGGCCAGTATGGCCAGGAATTTTGAAAAGCGGTAACTTCTTCCCATGGTAATGCGGTAGAACTCCACCAACATCAAGACCATGATCAAGACGACCATCCCTGCGAACAAAAACTTGTTGAACATCAGACAGGTGAGCATCACCAGCACGAAAACGGTGCCCGAGATCGCGCGCAAAAGCACATTATTCATCGCCTTCCTTCATTTGGTTTACTTCTTCCGTTTCATCGGGAAACGAATCGTCCACCTGCGGCTTCACCTTGGGACCCAAGATTTTTTCAATGTCATCCGCGAAAATGACTTCTTTCTCCAGCAGGATCTGCGCGATCTGAACGAAGCCTTCTTTGTGGTCCTGAAGCAGTTTCAGCGTCTTGTCGTGGATCTGCTGGATCAGATCTTTGACTTCCTTGTCCATGATCTCCGCTGTCTTTTCGCTGTAGGGCTTGGTGAATTCGTAGCCACGCGCCCCTGTGGAATCATAGAAGGAAATCTCCCCGATTTTCTCGCTCATCCCGTAGTACTGAACCATGCTGTAGGCCATCCGCGTCAGTCGCTCGAGGTCGTTCAAGGCCCCAGTCGCCGGTTCACCGTTGATGATTTCCTCCGCGACTCGGCCGCCGATCAGGGCGCACATCTTGTCCATCAGCACGGATTTCGAAAGGATCTTTCGTTCGTCCGGGAGGAACCACGTCAAACCAAGCGCCTCCCCTCTGGGGATGAGGCTGACCTTGAACACCGGATCGGAATACGGGAGCAGCCAGCCCACCGTGGCATGGCCGGCCTCGTGATAGGCTGTGGTTCGTTTCTCGGCCTGGGTCATGATGGAACCCTTCTTTTCCAGCCCGCCGACAATCCGGTCCACAGCATCCAGAAAGTCCTGCTGGTCGACTTCCTTTTTATTCTTCCGAGCTGCGGTCAAGGCCGCCTCGTTGCAGACATTCGCGATGTCCGCGCCGGAAAAGCCGGGCGTGTGCTGCGCCATGAACTTCACGTCGAACTCGGGCGAAATCTTCAACCCGCGGATGTGGACATTGAAAATATCCTCCCGCTCTTTCAGTTCGGGCAGATCCACGTGGATCTGCCGGTCGAAACGTCCCGCGCGCATCAGGGCCTTGTCCAGGATATCCGCGCGGTTGGTGGCAGCCAGAATGATGACCCCGGAATTGGTATCGAAGCCGTCCATTTCCGTCAGAAGTTGGTTCAGCGTGTTCTCCCGTTCGTCATTGGAGGAAAAGCCCACATTCTTCCCCCTTGCCCTGCCGACGGCATCAATTTCGTCGATGAAAACGATGCAGGGAGCCTTTTCCTTCGCCTGGCGGAACAGGTCTCTGACGCGCGAGGCGCCGACTCCCACGAACATCTCTACGAAATCCGAACCGGAAATGGAGAAGAAAGGCACGTTGGCCTCCCCCGCCACTGCTTTGGCCAGCAGGGTCTTCCCTGTGCCGGGAGGACCGACCAGCAAGGCTCCCTTCGGGATCTTTCCGCCCAGCGCGGTGTATTTTTTGGGGTTCTTCAGGAAATCCACGATTTCCATCACCTCTTCTTTCGCTCCGTAGAGTCCGGCCACATCCTTGAAGGTAACATTGACCTTTTCTTTGTCCGCGAGCTTGCCGGTCGATTTTCCGACATTGAAAATGCCTCCGCCGACACCGCCGCCCGGTCCTCCCCCGCCCACGTTCCGGCTGAATCCCCGGAACATCCAGATCCACATGACGATCAAAAGGATGGGAAACAGGATCCATTCCAGGACCCGTCCCCAGACCCGGCTATCGTTTTCGACAACAATTTTGACCTTATCGTCTTCCGGAAGCGACAGATTGAGTTCGCCGAACTCCTTCTCCGCATCGAATTTGTCGGAAACCAGGAAGGTGAAGTGCGGAGAAGCGGACGGAACTTTGCCGCCGAAGCGATCGGCATATTTCGATAGCCGGTCGGGCTTGACCGATATTTCGCCTCTGTAGTCGTTCCGGACGTAGTTGATCTCCTTGATATCGCCGGCGACGAACATCGTCTTCACTTCATCCCATTCAATTTTCTGGGGGTTCGCGCCGCCCTGACTGAACAACATCCAGACAATGCCCAGAATGAGGATCAGATAGAACCACGAAAAATTGAACCGCATGCGCATGGTTCTGCGGCTGCTGTTGCGGTCACCCGGCCGCATTTTCATATCATCAGCCATGTCATTTCGTTTTTTTTGTTTTGGAAGCAGGAACTTTTCGTTCATTGTATTCCTTGTGCGGCGCGTCTGCCCACAAATCCTCCAACCGGTAGAAATTGCGGTACTCGGTCAGGAAGATATGGGCGACGATGTCCCCGTAGTCAAGAATGATCCAAAAGTTGTTTTCCATTCCCTGCTTGCGGAAGGGGCTCCTCCCCACATCCTGCATTTTTTCAATGATATTGTCGGCGATCGCCGATACGGCGGTCGTGGAATCCGCGTTGCAGATCATAAAATGGTCCGTTATCGCGGTTTCCAAGGGGCGAAGGTCGATGCTGACGACACGTTGTGCCTTCTTGTCCAGCATAGCATCGGCCATCACCCTCAGATCGTGTGTAATCATATTCTGTTTTATTTATATTTTTGCATAAAAATAAAGCAACCTACAAATATAAAACAATTTCCGAACCAATGCGCAACAAGGTCCACATCATCTGGCACAATGAACTCGATTCTACGAACAACGAGGCTTCGAGGCGCATTTCGAGCCTTGCCAATTTGTCAGTGCTGGCGACGTTCAACCAGACCGCGGGACGCGGACAACGGGGAAATACGTGGCATGCGGCACCCGGTGAGAATCTGACCTTCTCGATGGTGCTGAAATTCGGACCTGGAGCCTTGCCGCCGCTCCGGGCCAACCGTCAATTCCGGATCAGCCAGGCGGCGAGCCTGGGTCTGCTCGATTTTCTCGCAGAGGGAGGAATATCCTGTACGGTGAAGTGGCCGAACGACATTTATGCGGGACGAAAGAAAATATGCGGCATGCTGGTGGAAAATGTGCTTGCAGGGGAATATCTGAACGCGAGCGTTGTGGGGATCGGACTGAACGTTAATCAGCGGGAGTTTCCCCCTTCGTTGGTCAATCCGACCTCCATGGCTTGCCTGACCTGTTTGCATTACGACATCAAGGAATTGCTCCCCCGGCTCTGCGAACATCTGCGCGTTCGCTTCGAAGCCCTGCAAAATGAAGATACTTACTTGCTTCTCGCCCGGGAATACACCAATTCGCTTTTCCAGCTCGGCTCCGTTCAAGACTATGTGGACTGCGCTTCAGGAGCGTTGTTCAGCGGAACCATTGTAGGGGTGACAGAAACGGGCCGCCTGCTCCTGCAGACGCAGGAAGGCAACCTCCGGGATTACGCCTTCAAAGAAGTCAACTACATCATTTGACTCGTAGTGCGGCAACCGCGGCGGCAGGGTCGGGGGCCTTGAAAACGGAACTGCCGGCGACAAGGATCGTAGCTCCGGCCTCCACCAGGATCCCGGCGTTCTCCGCGGAAACACCTCCGTCCACTTCGATGTCATGCCGGGCCCCGCGACGGTCCAGTTCACGGCGGAGGGCCGCGACGCGGCCGATCGAATCCTCTATGAATTTCTGCCCCCCGAAGCCTGCGAACACGGACATGATCAGAAAGAAATCGGCATCGTCGATGTAGGGAAACAGGCGATCCACCGGTACGTCGGGATTGATGACCAGTCCGGCCTTCACCCCGAAGGAACGGATCAGGGCAAGGATGTCCGCCGCATCCTTCCCCGCCTGATCGGCCGCTTCCAAGTGGAAACTGATCATATCCGATCCGGCCTTGGCGAAACGTTCGATGTATTTTTCCGGATGTACGATCATCAAGTGGGTATCGAGCGGTTTCCGAGCTTCTTCGGCAATCGCTTCCACAACCGGGAAGCCGAAAGAAAGGTTCGGAACGAAACTCCCGTCCATGATGTCCAGATGGAAGATGTCGGCATGTTCGTTGACCAGACGCACGTCCTTCCTGAGATTCAGAAAGTCGGCGGAGAGCAGGGAGGGGGCGATTTTGACCATAGCGTGCTAGTTAAAAGTGGTGACTACGTCGGCCAGATGCCGCGCGAACTTGTCCAGCGAGGCCAGCTCCAGACGCTCTCCCGGAGCATGCACCCCGCGCAGGGTCGGACCGAAGGAGATCATGTCCAGATCCCCGAACTTCTCGCCGAAGAGGCCGCACTCAAGCCCGGCATGGATGGCCTTAACTTCAGGCTCCTTGCCGAAGAGTCTCTTGTAAGAGTCGAAACAGACTTTGAGGATGCGGGAATCCAGATTCGGCTTCCATCCCGGGTAAGCGGACGCATGTTCGACCTTGGCGCCTGCGAGTTTGAAATTGGCGCCCACTTTCGCCGCCATCATGTCCTTGGCGGAACTCACGGAACTGCGCTGGCTGGTGACGACCTCCACCTCGCCGACCTTCCGCATCCGGACCGCAGCCAGGTTGGTCGAGGTCTCCACAAGCCCGGGGATTTCCCGGCTCATGGTTTCAACCCCGTGCGGGCAGGTGAACAAGGAAGTGATCAGTTTGCGCGCGACCCCTCTCTGGATCGGTTTCTCCGTGCACTCGAACGGGGCTGCTTCGAAGGTGACATCCGGATCCGCCTTGGCATATTCCTGCTTGACGCAGGTGCTGAACGATTTGAAACGGTCCACGGTCGCGTCGAGGTCCGGAACGGCCAGCGTCGCCTCGCAGTCGCGGGCGATGGCGTTGGGCTTGTTGCCTCCCTTGAGCATGATCAGCTGAAAGTCGTAGTTCAATTCCGAATACAGGAAACGAGCCATCTGCTGGATCGTATTCATGCGGCCCTTCTCGATGTCGTCTCCGCTGTGCCCGCCGAGCGCATTCCCGATGCGCAGCCGCAGGATCCGGTATCCGTTCTTGGGATTTTCACGCACATACGGGAAACGCGCGAAAGTGTCGATCCCGCCCGCGCAGCCTATGAAAAGCTGGCCTTCGTCCTCCGAATCAAGATTGATCAGGGTTCTTCCCGAAAAGAATCCCGGCTTCATCGCGAAAGCTCCGTCCATTCCGGTCTCTTCTGAAACCGTGAAGACGCATTCCAGACGGCCTGTTTTCAAGTCACTGTCCAGCAACGCGAGCATGGCTGCGACTCCGATGCCGTCGTCGGCGCCCAGGGTCGTGTCCTTGGCGATCATCCATCCGTCCTCAATTGTGTAGGGGATCGGGTCTTTCGCGAAGTCGTGGACGAAACCCTCGCGCTTTTCGCAGACCATATCTTGATGGCCCTGCAGCACCAGTGTCGGCACCTTTTCCTTGCCGTCTGAAGCCGGTTTGACGATGCACACGTTTCCGATCTTGTCGGTTTTGCATTCCAGATTCCGTTTCGCGGCGAATTCCTGCAGAAAGGCGGTCATTTGCTCCTCATGCCCCGATTCCCGGGGAATCCGGGTGATTTCCTGAAAGATGGCTAAAATTTTCGCTGAATCCATGACTTACCCGTATTATCTGGCTACAGGCACAAGCATTTTCTCAATGTCGGTGACATATTGCCGGAAAGTCTTGTCCGTGGACATCAAATCCGACACGGTCGTGCATGCGTGTAGTACTGTAGCGTGGTCTTTTCCTCCGATTTCCATACCGATCGTAGACAAGGAACAGTTGCTGATGAGATTGCGGCTCATATACATGGCGATCTGCCGCGCCTGGACAATGTGGCGCTTGCGGGATTTGGAAAGCAGCATCTCCCGCGTGATGTTGAAATATTCGCAGACCACGCTCTGGATCCGCTCGATCGTGACTTCATTCTGCTCCTCCGCTACGATGTGTTCGGTGACCCGCTCGGCGAGGCCTAGGGTGATCTCTTTGTGACACAGCGTCGCATGCGCGATCAAGGAAATCAGCGCCCCCTCCAGTTCCCTGAAATTGGTACGGATCCGATTGGACAAGAATTCGAGCACCTCCTCGGGAACGTGGATCCCCTCGCGGAAACATCTTGACTTCAGCATGGTCAGCCGGGTGTCGTAATCCGGTCGGGAGAGTTCAACGGAGAGTCCCCATTTGAATCGGGAAAGCAGTCTTTCCTCAAAGTTGAACAAGTCGACGGGTGCGCGGTCGGACGTGAATATCAACTGTTTCCCGGATTGGTGCAGGTGGTTGAAAATGTTGAAGAAAGCATTTTGCGAGGCCGGCCCGATCAGTTCATGGATGTCGTCCACGATGAGGACATCGATGCGCATGTAGTAAGCCATGAAGTCGGAGAGCTTGTTCTGCACCGTGATGGCATTTACATACTGGGTCTGGAATTCGTTCCCTGTGACATAGAGAACGACCAGATCCGGATACCGGTCGTGGATCGCGATTCCAATCGCCTGTCCGATGTGCGTTTTTCCGAGGCCGGGGCCTCCGAAGACGAACAGCGGATTGAAAGGGGTCTTTCCGGGTTGCTCGGAAATGCTTATCCCGGCATTGATCCCCATCTTGTTGCACTCCCCCTTGATCAAGTTTTCAAAACAATAGACCGGATTGAGACGAGGATTGATCTGCACCTTCTGGATGCCGGGGAACACGAAGGGACCCGGATTGCTGGAAGGCTGGAAGGTGTTGATGGAGACCGGCTTGTTGACCGGTGTCATTTCGTTCGCGGCAGGATAGACCATAGCCTCCCCTTTCCGAACCGGGTGCACCTTGTACACCAGTTTGGCTTCGGGGCCGATCACTCTGCGCAATGTCGTCTTGATGATGGGCAGAAAGGCGCTTTCGAGGTAATCCCGGAAGAAATCCGTCGGGACTTCCAGGGTCAGCGTGCTGCTCTCCAGTGAAACCGGGACAATGGTCTTGAACCAGATGGAGAATTGCTTGGGCTCCACGTTCTGTTCGAAGATGCGAAGGCAAGCGTTCCACACGGAAATATGTCTTTCCTGTCCAGCCATTGACGGTCAGTAGTTCTCTGTATAATATTTTAAAAATTGGGTGAGGCTATTTCACCTTCTTGCTTTAGTTAGTGCAAAGATGGGGAAAAAATCTTTATAAAAAATCTTTTTTGATATTGTTTTTCTACAAAGTTTTTCGTATTTAAAAGCAATAAATCCGGAAAGATGATGATTATGTAAACTATTTATTATAAAATAGTTACACACTATGAAAAACGCTAATGCCCTAGGAACCCAATGGGTTATAATTTATAATTATTATAAATAACTAAAACAGCGATAAATCGTTTTCACAGGGGAGCATAATAGGGATAAAAGCGTTTATCGGATCCGGGAAAATTCGTCGTTTTCGATCTTTACGAGGAAAGAATCAGAAAATTTTTTCTTGATCTCCCGGTGATTTTTCTTAGCTTCTTCCAGGTTGTCCGAAATTCCGATGACATATTTATAATATCTTCCGGCGATATATTTTTTGAAGGAGTATCCTTTGAAAAACGGATCATTTTCCGACATGTTCCGGGAGGAGACCAAGACCTGCGTCCCGAAGACCGGTCCGGAAGGGATCGCGGCAACGGAGCCGGGGGTATCGGCCTCCTCCGCGACGGTCTCGGGGGCTGCAGGCTTGGAGACCTCCGGAACTCCTCCATCGTAATTTTTCTTGTAATTTTTGAAAGCATCGAAGAGATCCGAGGCGATTTTGTCTCTCCCCTCCTCCGTAATGAGGGCGCCCCGGTCCGTTGGATTCGACATGAAGCCGCACTCCACCAGGACAGCCGGCATAGCCGTCCGCCAGAGTACGTAGAGGGGATCCTGCGAGATTCCGCGGCTCTGCCGGATCGCTCCTCCGTCCATTTCTTCGTTCACGCACTGAGCGAAGAGCAGACTCTGTTCGAGGAAGGCGTTCTGCATCAGGTTCATAAAGATGTAGGATTCCGGATCGGCGGGATCGAAGCCTTCGTAGCGGGTGGTATAGTCCTCTTCCAGGAGGATCACGGAATTTTCCCGCTGAACCACGTCCATCTGGCCGGCATAGAGATCTTTTTGCTTGCTGGTGTATTGGCCCAGAATATGCACAGAATAGCCGTTCGGGCCGCTCCGTTTGCCTTCAACGGAATTGACGTGTATGGAAATGAAGAGATTGGCGTGGTTTCGGTTCGCGATGTCCGCCCTGTCCTGGAGCGTTACGAACACATCCGTGCTTCGGGTCATGACCACATTGACGTCCGGATAACCTTCGCGGATCTTTGCCGCAAGCCGCTTGGAGATGTCGAGGACAACCGTTTTTTCCAGGGTCTTGCCGCTGGGACTGACGCAACCGGGATCCCTCCCGCCATGACCGGGATCGATTACCACGGTCTTCAATTTGAGCGCGTCCGAAGGTTGCTGCGCCCCGGCCTTCAAACCGATGAAGAAAAGGGCGACGGCAGCCGCTGCGGCAAGAAAATTGCGAAGGTTTCTCAAAATAGTTTTATATTTGTCTCTTGCAAATTTAGGAAAAAATTGTATTTCAGGCACAATATCCATACGATTCTCCTGATCTTGCTGATTGTCCTGCTGACCGGGTTCGCAGTTTTCGGCCAGAATCCCCTGCGTACGGTGAACCGTGGCAACGGTCAGCCGGAAATCCCGGACACGCTGACGCTTCCTGTTCCCGATTCCCTCCTCTTCGCGCGGGATTCCATTTCCGTCACCGATTCACTTTTACGACTGGATTCGATCGTTCGCGCCGACTCCCTTTTCCGGCTGGACTCCCTCGATCTGCTGCGCAAGAGTTCCCTGGAACAGCCTGCTTTCTCGGGCGCGAAGGACTCGGTACGGCAGGATTTTTCCAACGGACAACGGAAGATGTACTATTGGGGAGACGTTACGGTGACCTACGGCAACCTGAAACTGTCCGCCGAGTACATGGAATACGACATGAACACCGGTATCGTGTTCGCCAAAGGAATCTACGACTCGCTTTCCCGCACTTGGAAGGGGCAGCCGAAGATGGAGCAGGACGGACAGACGTACAACATGGAAGAAGTCCGCTACAATTTCAATTCCCGGAAAGCCATGATCCAAAACATGGTCACGAAGGAGGACGACGGGATTCTGCACGGTCGGAACATCAAGATGATGCCGGACCGCTCCATCAACATCACCAGCGGGAAATACACGGTCTGCGATCTTGAACACCCCCATTATTATCTGCAGTTGTCAGCCGCCAAAGTGGTGACCCGTCCGTCCCAGAGAACGGTCTTCGGACCGGCGAACCTGGTCGTAGAGGACGTGCCGCTGCCCGTCGCGATCCCCTTCGGCTTCATCCCCAAACGGCCGGAGCGCGCGACCGGCTTCCTCATGCCGACTTTCGGCGAGGAAAACGCCCGCGGCTTCTATCTCCGCGACGCAGGCATGTATTTCGTGTTCGGAGACTATTTCGACATGTCCCTGACCGGCGACGTCTACACCCTGGGCTCCTGGGCCATGGATCTGAACTCGCGCTACATGGTCAAGTACAAATTTTCCGGCAACCTGGCGCTCAACTATTCGGTCGACCAGACGGGCGAGCGAGGCAGTACTGATTTCTTCCAGAGCAAGAACTTCGGGGTGCGGTGGTCTCATTCGCAGGACGCCAAGTCGCGGCCCGGAACTTCTTTCACGGCCTCGGTGAACTTCTCCAGCCCATCCAACAGCCGCTACAACTCTCGGTCCGTGTCGGAAGCCCTGCAGAACCAGATTTCTTCCTCCGTTTCGTATTCGAAAAACTGGAGCGGCAAGTTCAACCTGTCCGTCAACGCGCTGCATAGCCAGAGTTCGCGGGATAGTTCCTACAGTTTTTCACTTCCGAACGTCACCTTTTCCGTCACCCGGTTCTATCCGTTCAAGATCAAGAACCGCATCGGCAAGGAGCGGTTCTACGAAAAGTTCTCGCTGGCTTACAACACGACCCTTCAGAACAAGATCAACTTCAAGGCATCCGAATTCGGCGAACCGGGCTTTTCCGACAAATTCATGAACGGGATGGCCCACAATTTCACGATCGGACTCCCGAACTTCACTTTGTTGAACTATCTCAACTTTACGCCCAGCGTCAGTTACGGCATGAACTGGTTCTTCCGAAAGCAGGAGGCCCATTTCAATCCGGAAACCAACCGGGTGGAAACCGAGATGGGCAAACAGTTCAGCACCTTCGGGATCACCCAGACCTATTCCGGATCCATCTCGATGAGCACGCGACTGTACGGCATGTTTGATTTCGGAAGATACCACAAGGTGCAGGCCATCCGGCATGTGGTCTCACCCAGCGTCAGCCTGAGCCTAAGCCCGGAAAAGGGAACGGCCATGAACGGATGGAGAACGCTTGAATATGTGGACACCAGCGGAGTCGCCAAGTCGTACGACTACAACATCTACGCGGGCCAGATCAACTCGCCGCCGGGAAAGGGGCGTTCCGCGACCATGAGCCTATCGATCGGGAACAATTTCGAAGCGAAAGTCCGGGACTTTGCCGACACGACCGGCAGCGGCACGAAAAAGGTCAAGCTGATCGACCAGCTGAACTTCAACACGGGGTACAATTTCCTGGCGGATTCCTTGCGGATGAACAATGTCGGCGTGTCGATGTCCACCTCGATCTTCGGCAAGCTGGGCATCAACGCCAATGCCAATTTCGACCCGTATGCCATTGACTCCCGGGGGCGGAAGATCAATAAGTTCCACTTGGTTGAAACCGGGGTTCCGCTCCGGCTCACCAACGTCAGCGCCTCCCTGTCCTATTCCCTCTCCGGCAAGGGCACGGTGAAGGGAAACGACGGCTCCGGCGGTTCCGGAAGCCCGGCAGACTACTACCGACGCATCTACTACCACCCCGTGAGCGGAGAATATATCCCCGGCGGATGGCTGTACTACACGCATCCAAACGTACCCTGGTCCATCAACATGAATTACTCTTTCAACATGGCCCGGAGCTATTCCTACACAAACAACCAGTTGATGGTCAACGACCGGTACACGCAGACGCTCGGTTTGTCCGGGAACATCCAACTGACCCCCAAGCTGTCCCTCCAGGCGCAGACCGGCTTTGATTTCATGGCCATGAAGATGACTACTTCGCAGGTTTCCGCCCGGTACGACCTGCACTGCTTCAACATCTCCGTACAGTGGGTGCCGATGGGTATGTACCAGTCGTATTCGTTCCTCATCTCCGCCAATGCGGCAGCCCTTGCGGACCTGTTACGCTTCAAGAAAAGCTCCAGTTACTGGGACAATTAATTTTTGAATTTCCGAATAATCTTCATATCTTTGCAACGTCATTCTTCATCATCTGATGACTTCTGCATTTTACGTGACATTTTACCAAACATTCTAACATTCTAATCCCTCGGATTCATTCCGGAAGAATATTCATCTTTTATGACATACAGTTTATTTGAACTCAACAAGTTGGACAAGGAACAATTGGACGCCATTGCCCAGAAGTACGATATTGCCAACGCGAAGAAGCTTGACAGCGAGAATCTTGCCTATGCCATCCTGGATGCCCAGGCGAAAGCGGAATCGCTGAAACCGCAGGCGGAAAAACCGAAGGCGAAACGCGGACGTCCGAAGAAGACCGCCACCGCGTCCAAGCCGGCTGAAAAGGCCGAAAAGGTCGAGAAGACGGAGAAGGCCAAGCCGGCCGAAAAGGCCGAGAAGACGGAAAAGGCGGAACCGAAAAACAAAGCAGACAAGAAAGAAGAAAAGAAGGCTCCCGCTGCCGCGAAGCCAAAGCCGAAACCGGCCGCCAAGAAGCCTGCTGCCGCCGCCGCTGTCGCAGACCCTGCCGCAGAGCCGGAGGAGAAGAAGCCGAAGGCGGCTGCCAAGCCGAAGAGCACGCGCAAGACCCAGGAGACCGCTCCGGTAAAGGCAGCAAAGGCAGTAAAGCCGGAAAGTGAATCCGCCGAAAAGAAGGCGGAATCCCCTGCCCCGAAAGCGGCAAAAGCCCCTGCTCCTTCCCGAGAGGCCGCGGAGCCTGTCGTCAACGGCAAGGAATTCATGCACCAGTTGTTCGACGACTTGAAGGACGACCCTGCCGCCGCGAACGGCCGCCCCCACTCCAAAAAGCAGAAAAACAGATTCAACGAACAGCATCCGAACAACGGCGCTCCCAAGCAGCAGAGACCCAAGGTTCCCGAAATTGAATTTGAAGGAACCGTGGAGGCGACCGGAGTGCTGGAAATCATGCCGGACGGCTACGGCTTCCTGCGTTCGTCCGACTACAATTATCTGAATTCTCCGGACGACATCTACGTGAGCCAGGGCCAGATCAAGAACAACGCGTTGAAATCCGGCGACACGGTGACCGGCGAGATCCGTCCCCCGAAGGAAGGCGACAAATACTTCCCGCTTGTCAAGATCAAGTATATCAACGGCCGTACACCGGAGTACATCCGCGACCGTGTTCCTTTCGATTTCCTGACTCCCTTGTTCCCCAATGAGAAGTTCAACCTGCTCGGGAACGGCCACCAGCACGACATTTCCTGCCGGATCGTGGACATGTTCACACCGATCGGCAAGGGACAGCGCGGTCTGATCGTGTCGCAGCCCAAGACCGGAAAGACCATGCTGCTCAAATCGATCGCCAATGCGATCGCGGACAACCATCCCGAAGTCTACGAAATCGTCCTGCTCATCGACGAACGTCCGGAGGAGGTCACCGACATGAGCCGGAGCGTCCGCGCGGAGGTGGTCGCTTCCACCTTCGACGAACCGGCCGAACGGCACGTGAAAGTGGCCAACATGGTGCTGGAGAAGGCCCGCAGACTGGTCGAGTGCGGTCACGATGTGGTTATTCTGCTGGACTCCATTACCCGTCTGGCACGCGCCTACAACACCGTCCAGCCGGCCTCCGGCAAGGTGCTGACCGGCGGTGTGGACGCCAATGCCCTCCAGAAGCCGAAGCGGTTTTTCGGAGCGGCCCGCAACATTGAGGACGGCGGCTCCCTGACCATTCTCGCCACGGCGCTCACGGACACCGGTTCCAAGATGGACGATGTCATCTTCGAGGAATTCAAAGGGACGGGCAACATGGAACTCCAGCTCGACCGTACCCTGGCGAACCGCCGTATCTTCCCCGCCGTGAACGTCGTGCTCTCCAGCACGCGCCGCGATGACCTGCTGTACAGCCGGGAAGTCGCCAACCGGATCTGGATCCTACGCAAGCTGCTGGCTGACATGAATCCGACGGAAGCCATGAATTTCATGCTGCAGCTCATGGACGAATACAAAACCAACGAATCCTTGCTCGACAACATGAACAAGGTTTCTCCGCGCGAGGCGAAGTATTACGATACCTTTTAGCCCGCAGCGAGAATGACGGCAAAGGGAAAGCGCAAGACGTGGCTGCTGATCGGTCTTGGCGGAGCGATCGTCGGATTCTCGGCGATGCTTGCGCTGGAGAAGTTGTCCGTGGAAACCTCCACAAACGACTACTGTATGAGTTGCCATGTCCACACCCAGGCCGATGCCGACTGGAAGAAATCCATCCACTACAACAACGAAAGCGGTGTCGTCACCGACTGCGCTGCCTGTCACCTTCCCCCGAAGGAAGACGGGCTGTTGCGGTATTACATGACGAAGGCCAGGACGGGCGCCAAAGATTTGTGGTCCTATTGGACGAAGGACACGGACGAGATCGACTGGCAGGCGCGTCGCGAAGTAGAGTACGCCACCGGGATCGTATTCAACGCGACCTGTGAAAAATGCCACCTCAACCTCTATCCCGAAGGCGTCACGGACGACGGGATCACCGCCCATCTCTACTACGAAGAGAATGCCCGGAAACTGGACCTGCAGTGCATCAGCTGCCATTTGGACGCCGGACACGAAATCCCCGGGTATCAGCACAAGACCCTGGAAGGCAAGGTGGAAACCGTCGGAACCATCTATGACAGCCTCGCGATCGTCGAAGAATTCTCTCCTTTCACCGAAACGGTGCCCGGCACGAATGCCGCCATCCGGATGGTCGCCATCCCGGGCGGAAGTTTCACGATCGGCAGTTCTCCGAAGGAGCCGTATCACCGTCCGGACGAGGGCCCGCAACGCACGGTCCGGATCTCCCCCTTCTTCATGGGCGAAACCGAGGTGACCTGGCAGCAGTACTGGGCCTTCTACAACGAAACGATGTCGGAAGGGCGTACGCCTCCGGAAGTGATCTATGCCAACAATTCGCGTCCGGATGTCGATGCGGTCAGCGGCCCTACCCCGCCTTTCGGTTTCCCGGATCAAGGATGGGGAATGGGTGACCGTCCTGCCATCACGATGACTCACTATGCCGCGGAGACTTTCTGTCAATGGCTCTCGCTGAAGACGGGACGGAAGTATCGCTTGCCGACGGAGGCGGAATGGGAATATGCCGCCCGTGCCGGCACGGAGTCCCCCTATTTCTTTGAAGGGGATCCCCGGAAATATTCCCTGAAAAGGACCTGGAACCGCTGGTTCGGAGCGGATACCTCAATGATCGGACGCTATGTCGTCTGCGCGGGCAACAGCCGGAACCAAACCGAAGAGCCATCTTCGGTGGCGGCGAATCCTTTCGGGCTCAAGAATATGCTCGGAAACGTCATGGAGTATTGTGCCGACCGGTATGTGGAAGACGCCTACGCCTTGCTGGAAGACGGAATGACCGATCCGCGCGGGCCCGAAGACGGAACGGAATTTGTAGTGAGAGGCGGAAGTTATTCCGACGACGCTTCGCGAGTGCGATGTGCCAGCCGAGGCCATACATTACATGACGCATGGTTGAGAACCGATCCGCAGAACCCCAAGAGCATCTGGTGGTACTCCGACATCAAGGGGATCGGTTTCCGCGTCGTTTGCGAGGTTCCGGAAGGCGTGACGGTGAATGAATACTTTTAATCATATACAGAACAATATGGACAACAAAATGAACAGGAGGTCCTTCATAGGGGTCTCATCCATGATCGGAGCCGCCGGTCTGTTGGGCGGCGCGGTTCTTACTTCCTGCGCCCGGAAGAGCGGCAAACCGGTTCCGCTCCGGAAGCCGGACGAGTACTACATTCCCGAAATGCCTGACAAGGCCATCGAAGGCAGGGAACTCAAGGTCGGCCTCATCGGCTGCGGCGGACGCGGGCACGGAGCCCTCTACAATGTGCTGGAGGCCGCGGACGGCATCCAGATCACCGCTCTCGGAGACGTCTTCGCGGACAAGGTGGTCTACACCCAGCATCACTTGCGGGAGGAAATGGGACAGGTCGTTCCCGACGAGAATTGCTTTGCGGGCTTCGATGCCTACAAACAGGTGATCGACAGCGGTGTGGACATGGTGATTCAGACTACTCCCCCGGTTTTCCGTCCGCTTCATTTCCAGTATGCGACCCAGAAAGGGGTGCATTCTTTCCTGGAGAAACCGATCGCCGTGGACCCCAAGGGCTACCGCCAGATCATGGCGACTGCCAAACAAGCTGAAACCAAGGGCCTCAGCGTCGTAACAGGCACCCAGCGGCATCATCAGCGTCCGTATGTGGAGTCCTTTAAGAAGATCCAGGAAGGCCTCATCGGCGAGATTACCGGCGGCAACGTCTACTGGAACCAGGGGATGCTCTGGTACAAGCAGCGCCAGGAGGGGTGGAGCGACATGGAATGGATGATCCGCGACTGGGTGAACTGGAAGTGGCTCTCCGGGGATCACATCGTGGAACAGCACGTTCACAACATCGATGTCTTCAACTGGATGATCGGGAAGCATCCCATCAAGGCGACCGCTTTCGGAAGCCGCCAGCGCAGGATCACGGGCGACCAGTATGACAATTTCAGCGTTGATTTCGAATACGAAAACGGCGTCCACCTGCACAGCATGTGTCGCCAGATCGACGGCTGTTCCAACAATGTCAGCGAATTCGTCCAAGGCACGAAGGGTTCCTGGAATTCCGTCGATTTCACGATCCGCGACCTGCAAGGAAACGAATTGTGGAAATACGATGAGGAAGCTGCGCAAGCGGCATTCCAGCAGCATGATCCCTATGTGCTGGAGCTTGTCGACTGGATCAACCATATTCGCAAAGGAGAAGGGCACGTAGAGGCAAGCGAGACGGGGATTTCCTCCCTCTGCGGCGTGATGGGACGCGAGGCTGCCTACACAGGGAAGACGGTCACCTGGGACGAGATCAGCGCTTCGGATATGGACTATATGCCCGAGAAGCTGGAACTTGGTCCGATGAATATGAGCGCGTACACCGTCCCTGTTCCCGGAAGCGCGCAACAGTAAACGTAAGGCAATGAATCGGAAAGAATTTTTCAAGGTTTCGTTCGCAGGAGCCGCCGCCATCGCAGCGGCTTCTGCCGGACTGACCGCCTGCGCGTCAGCTACGCGGGGAAAGGACGCGAAATCCCCTGCCGGGAAACTGAACCTCTCCTTCCAAGAGAATACGGCACCGGGTGAGACCTATGGTGAAAAATTGGATTTCATGGAAAATCTCGGTATCGCAGGCCTCGAACTTTGGGGCGGAGGGCTCGCCGGGCGGGTAAACGATATACGCCAGGCGCTCAACGGTCGAGACATTCAAGTTACCGCGATCTGCGCGGGCTTCGAAGGCTTCATTCTCGCTGAAGACCCTGCCGTGAAGGCCCAATTCGACACCACAATGCGTGAAATCGTGCGCGCCGCCGGCGAACTGGGTTCCACCGGTGTCATCATGGTTCCCGCTTTCAACAATCAGAAACCCTGCAGACCGCACACCCTTGAGACGCGCGACTTCCTCTGTTCGGAACTGCACGCCCTCGGCGAATATGCCAAGTCTTGCGGGACGACCGTCATTCTCGAGCCGCTCAACCGTCGGGAAGCCTTCTACCTGCGCCTCGTCGGAGACGCCGCCGCGATCGCGCGGGACGCGGACAGCGAGGGCGTCAAGGTGATGGGAGATTTTTGGCATATGCAGGAGGAAGTGTCCGACTACGGCGCTTTCTATTCCGCAGGCAAGTACCTGCAGCATGTCCACGTGGCCAGTCGGGGCAACCGGCTGATGCCGGGCGAGGACGGGGAGAAGGACAACTACCGCGACGGCTTCCGGGCCCTCAAGGAACTCGGCTACGACAAGTACGTCAGTTTCGAATGCGGTACCCAAGGAGACCGCGCGACCACCGTGACCCGGGCAGTCGAACTACTCCGGGCGCAATGGGCCGAAGCCTGACATGAGCGCTCCCTGGGGACTGATTCTCTGCCTGCTGTATGTCTATCTCCTGATCGTCCTCTACACGCTCGGAGACAGGTTCCCTTTTCTGCGCAAACTCTATGGAATCGATGCCGGCATCCTCACCTTGGCGGGGATGCTGGTTTTGTTGATTGTGGACGGTCTGTTCCCCTTTCGGGTGAACCGCAACCCCCTCTTCATCCTGGTCTTGCTTGCTTTCACCTCGTCCGTCGCGCTCCGGGCGATCGATGAACTCTGCCATCTTCGGCGTCACCGCATCGGCGTCGTCTTCTCGCACGTCGCGCTTTCCTTGCTGTTGATCGCGGCGATTTTCGGGAGCGGCAGCATTGAAAAAGCGCAGGTGATGCTGATTGAGGGCATCCCGAAGGCCGCGGGTACAGACGAGAAGGGCCGTCGGGTAGAGTTGCCCTTTGCCCTCACGCTTACGAATTTCACCATAGAATCATCGGATCCCGAACGGCAGCGCTTCGTTTCGACCGTGCGGATCGACAGGCCGGACGGCACCTCCTTGAATCGGGAGATTGAAGTGAACCATCCGGTAAAAGTCGGGCCGTGGCAAATTTATCAGAAAGGATATGACACCGAAAAAGGACGCTTCAGCGCGGTCAGCGTCCTGGAGTGCGTGAAAGATCCCTGGTACCCTGCCGTGCGGACGGGGCTCTGGCTGATGCTCGCCGCCGCCCTGGTCATGGCGGTCACTTCGGGCGCCAAGAAGAAGGAGGACGCGTAATGGATTGGAATTCGTTCATCCTTTTCGGAACCGTTTCCGCGCTCTGCTGGCTGACTGCCGGTTTCCTTTCATTGAAGGTCCGCCGGATAACGGCTCCCCTGCTGATCTCAGTTGCCGGCACAGCCATATTCCTGGCCTTCATCATCGGCTTTTGGATCACCTTGGAACGTCCCCCGCTCCGCACCCTGGGTGAAACGCGGCTCTGGTACAGTCTTTTCCTCTCGATGACGGGCGCCTTTCTCTACGCGCGTTGGCGTTACCGCTGGATTCTTCCGTTCAGTTCAATTCTGGCGACAGTCTTTGTCTGCGTCAACCTGTTCAAGCCGGAAATCCACAGCAAGGCCCTGATGCCTGCCCTGCAAAGCGTGTGGTTCGTGCCGCACGTGACGGTCTATATGTTCGCCTATGCCCTGCTGGGGGTCGCCGCGCTCTTTGCGATCTTCCTCCTGTGGCGCCTCTATTCCCGAAGGCCGGTTTCCGGTCGGGAACTGGAGGACTGTGACGCGCTGGTCAGAATCGGCTGGGCATTCCTCACGATGGGGATCGTAATGGGCGCGTTGTGGGCCAAACAGGCCTGGGGAGATTATTGGACCTGGGATCCCAAGGAGACCTGGGCGGCCGCGACCTGGGTCAGTTATCTGCTTTACCTGCACGTCCGGCCTCGTTTCAAGAACCCGAAAACGGCGCTTCTGCTGCTGGTCTTTTCCTTCCTGCTGCTGCAAATGTGCTGGTGGGGCATCAATTACCTCCCTTCGGCGCAGGGAGCCAGTCTCCACGTGTATTAGGGAATGATCCGGGGCTTGTGCCCCGTGGAAGGCAGGAACTTCCCGAGCAGGTCCGCGGTACGGATCTTGACAAAACAGGTGGCCGTGCCGTCCGTGCAACAGAAAAATTCTTCCTGCAGTACCGCTTCGTCCAGAACGATCGTCACCTCCTTCGCGGATTCGAGACAGGCACTGAATACGGTGGCCGCTCCGTGGTCCGTGCCGGCGATCTCCATCATCCGGTCAGCGGGAGCGAACGAAACCCTGGGGATCCCCAGCGCCTTGCCGAAGTCCTTGGTCACAAAGGGTTTGTCGCTCCGGGTCACGTACAGGTAGAAAAGGGTCTGTTGGCGGTTGCAGAGGAAGATCGTCTTCACGGTGCGCGCTCCCAGCGCGCGGTCAATATTCAAGCAGTCCTCCATCGTAATGCCGGGATCGGAATCGACGCGTTGGAACGGGATGTCCAGACGCCTCAGCTCCGCATATACGCGGCGTTGCAGCGGAGACTTGAACACCTGCGGCTCCGTGGTGCGGATCTCACTGGTATAGAACATCGGACTAGTATTGATCCCAGGATTTGATCTCGATGTCCTCCACCTTCATCGAACAGAAGGCGCGGATGAAGGCGGTCGCCAGACGCGCGTTCGTGAACAGCGGGACGTTGAAGTCGATGGCGGCGCGCCGGAGCTTGTAGCCGTTCAACAGTTCCAGTTCGGAGAAGTCCTTTGGAATATTGATCACCATGTCAACTTCCTTGTTGTGAATCATTTCCAAGGCCGGCCTGAAGCGTCCCTTGAAGTTCGGGTTGCTGCACTCGCTCGGCCAGAGCACCTTGGTGCAGGGGATGCTGTTCTCCACCAGGTACTTGTAGGTGCCCCCGGTCGCGAACAATTCGTAGCGGTTTTCGTGGAGCAGTTTGCAAGCCATCAGCATATCCGCCTTCGTGAGGGCGTCACCGGTGGACAGCAGAATACGCTTGCGCGGAATTTCGTAGCCGACGGAGAGTACGGATTTCAGCAGGGCCTCGTTGAGATCGTCGCCCAGGCAGCCGACCTCACCGGTCGAACTCATGTCCACTCCGAGCATCGGATCCGCTTCTTCCAGACGGGCGAAGCTGAACTGGGAGGACTTGACACCGACGTAGTCCAGGTCGAAGGCGCTCTTCTGAGGAGCAGCGGGATGCAGACCGAGCATCACCTTGGTCGCCAATTCGATAAAATCGATCTTCAGGACCTTCGAAACGAACGGGAAGCTCCGCGAGGCGCGCAGGTTGCATTCGATGACCTTGATCTTGTTCTCCTTGGCCAGGAACTGAATGTTGAAAGGTCCCGAAATCTGGAAAGTGCCGGCGATGGCCCGGCCGATCTTCTTGATTCTGCGGACGGTTTCCACATACAACTTCTGCGGAGGGAACTGAATGGTCGCGTCTCCGGAATGCACGCCGGCATATTCAATGTGTTCGGAGATGGCATAGGCGAGCACTTCCCCGCCGTCCGCGACGGCATCGAACTCGATTTCCTTGGCACGGGCCATGAATTTGCTGATTACGACCGGATGTTCCTGCGAGACTTCGGAGGCGAGAGACAGAAAGTGGCGCAGCTTATCTTCGTCGTAGCAGACATTCATCGCCGCGCCGGAGAGCACGTAGGAGGGCCTTACCAGGACGGGAAACCCGACCTTGTCGATGAATTCGTCCACGTCTTCCAGGGTCGTGAGCTCCCGCCATTCCGGCTGGTCCAGGCCAAGCGTATCGACAATGGTCGAGAATTTATGCCGGTCTTCGGCTTTGTCGATGTTCTCCGCGCCGGTTCCGAGAATGGGTACCTGTTGCCGATGCAGGCGGAGGGCCAGGTTATTGGGAATCTGACCGCCCACGGAGACCACGACCCCGTGCGGATCTTCCAAATCGACGATGTCGAGCACCCGTTCATAGGTCAGCTCGTCGAAATAGAGGCGGTCGCAGATGTCGTAGTCCGTCGAGACCGTCTCGGGATTGTAGTTGATCATGACACCCCGGTAACCCTGTTTGCGGATGGTTTGCAGGCAGGTCACCGAACACCAGTCGAATTCAACGGAGGAGCCGATCCGGTAGGCGCCCGAACCCAGCACGATGACGGATTTCTTGTCGCGCTCGTATTGGACGTCATGGGTCGTTCCGTTGTAGGTCAGATACAGGTAGTTGGTCTGCGCGGGGTATTCCGCGGCGAGGGTGTCGATCTGTTTGACCACAGGCAGGATGCCGCAGGATTTGCGGTACGCGCGTACCTTGTCAAGATTCTCCGCGGGAGTTCCCGTCGCGTCCTTGTAGAGGGCGCGCTGGATCTGGAAATCCGAAAATCCTTGCTGTTTGGCATGCCGCAGCAGGTCGCACGGCATCTCTTCGATGGCAGAGAAACGGTGCATCTCCTCGTAGGTGCGCACGATGTCCTCCAACTTGTAGAGGAACCACTTGTCGATCTTCGTGAGATCGTGGATCTGGTCGACGGTGTAGCCGGCCCGCATGGCCTTGGAAATCACGAATATGCGCCGGTCCGTGGGTTCGCGCAAGGCTTCGTCCACATCGGCGACATGGAGTTCCTTGTTGCCCACGAATCCGTGGGCGCCTTGGCCGATCATGCGGAGTCCCTTCTGGATCGCTTCTTCGAAGCTCCGGCCGATGGCCATCACTTCCCCGACGCTCTTCATCGAAGAGCCGATTTTGCGCGACACACCGTGGAATTTGCTCAGGTCCCACCGCGGAATCTTGCAGACGATGTAGTCAAGGGAGGGCTCGAAAAAAGCGGGCGTCGTCTTGGTGACGGAATTCTTCAGATCGAAAAGCCCGTATCCGATCCCCAGTTTGGCCGCCACGAAAGCAAGCGGATAACCCGTTGCCTTCGAGGCCAATGCGGACGATCGGCTCAAGCGAGCATTCAACTCGATGACGCGGTAGTCCATCGCATTGGGATCGTAGGCGAACTGCACGTTGCACTCCCCGATGATGCCTACGTGGCGCACGATCTTCAGAGACAGGTCGCGCAGGAAGTAGAAGTCCCGGTTGGACAGGGTCTGGGACGGAGCGACGACGATGCTCTCTCCGGTGTGGATGCCGAGCGGGTCGAAGTTTTCCATATTGCAGACCGCGATGCAGTTGTCGTAGCGGTCGCGCACGACTTCATATTCAATTTCCTTCCAGCCTTTCAGGGATTTCTCGACAAGAACCTGAGACGAGAAGGAAAAGGCTTTTTCGCAGAGTTCCACGAGTTCCTCGTCGTTGTCGCAGAAGCCGGAACCGAGTCCGCCCAGGGCATAGGCGGCCCGCACGATCAGGGGGTAGCCGAGTTCGCGGGCGGCTTTCCGGGCTTGCGCCAGATTAGAAGCCGGATGGGACTGGATGGTTTTCACGCCGATTTCCGCCAGTTTCTCGACGAAGAGCTCCCGGTCCTCGGTGTCAATAATGGTCTGTATCGGGGTGCCCAGCACATGGACGTTGTATTTTTCCAGGACGCCCGATTCGTACAAGGCGACACCGCAGTTCAAAGCGGTCTGTCCGCCGAAAGAAAGGAGGATGCCCTGCGGCTGTTCTTTGGCGATGACCTTCTCGACGAAGAAGGGATTCACCGGCAGAAAATAGATCTTGTCCGCGACATCTTCCGAAGTCTGGACGGTCGCGATGTTCGGGTTGATGAGCACCGTTTCGATGCCCTCCTCGCGCAGGGCTTTCAGGGCCTGCGAGCCGGAATAGTCAAATTCGCCCGCCTGACCGATCTTGAGCGCTCCGGAACCGAGCAGCAGCACTTTCTTGATGTTCGTGTCTTTCATAATTTGCTGATGAATTCGTCAAGGAGAAAAGCCGTATCGGTCGGACCGCCGGAGATTTGGGGCAGGAACTGCACGGAGCAGAAAGGCTTGGACTTGTGCCGGATCCCCTCGTTCGTCCCGTCGTTCATATTCACGAACCAGGGCTCCCAATCCGCGTCGAGGCTCTTTTCGTCCACGGCGAATCCGTGGTTCTGGGAGGTGATGAAGCACCGGTTGGTGCCGATCATGCGCACCGGCTGGTTATGGCTCCGGTGGCCGTATTTCAGTTTGAATGTATTGGCGCCGGCCGCCCGTGCGAGCAGTTGGTTGCCCATACAGACGCCGAGGATCGGCTTGTCGCCTTCCATTGCCTTGCGCAGGTTGGCGACGGTGATGTTGCAGAACTTCGGATTTCCGGGGCCGTTCGAGAGGAAGAGTCCGTCATATTCCAAGGTGTTGAAATCGAAGTTCCAGGGCACGCGTATGAGTTTCACGCCCAGCGCCACGAGGCCGCGGAGGATGTTGTGCTTGACACCGCAGTCCACCAGCACGACAGTCTTGGAGCCGTTGCCGTATTCGATGATCTCCTTGCAGCTCGCGATGTCGATCTGGTTCTCGAGATTCGGATCGTCGACCGGGAAATCCTTCTTCGTCCCGTCGGGGACGATCATTCCCAGCATCGACCCCTTGTCGCGGAGGAGTTGGGTGACCGCCCGGGTGTCGATTCCGAATATGCCCGGGATCTTCTGCTCCTTCAGCCACTCGTCCAGGCTCTTCACCGCATCCCAATGGCTGTAGTCGAAGGAACATTCGCTGATCACGAGGCCGCGCACCCAAATGCGTTCCGACTCGAAATTCCGCGAGATTCCGTATTCATCCGATCCTTCAAGCGGAACACCATAATTACCTATAAGCGGGTAGGTTACGCAGAGAATCTGTCCGGAATAGGACGGGTCTGTGAGGCTTTCGGGATAGCCGACCATGGCGTTGGAGAAGACCACCTCCCCGTCACAGGGCCCGTTCCAGCCGAAAGACCATCCGCGGAATTCCATTCCGTTCTCCAGCTTCAGGGTTGCACCGATTCTTTCGTACATGGCAAGTTCGTCTTGTTAAAAAAAGACCATTCCATCGTGGATGAAACGGTCTAATTCGGTTTATTTTGAGTTAAGGGTCATTGTCCTTGGGATTTTGCTCCTGCAAAGTTAAACAAAAAATCGTAACTTCGTAAGGTAAATTGAGGAATATGGATATAAGCAGATTCGAAGATACGATCGCTGCGACCGCGACCCTGCCGGGAACGGGCGCGATTACCGTAATCCGGGTGTCCGGCACGGATGCGCTGGCTGCTGTGGATAGGGTGGTTACCTTCCGTCGCGGCACGGTGGCTTCCGCTCCGGCGCAGACCATCAAATACGGAACGATCTTCCGGAACGGAGCTGTTGTGGACGAGGTGCTGGTGTCGGTGTTCCGGGCGCCGCACTCCTACACCGGCGAAGATTCCGCGGAAATATCTTGCCATGCCTCACCCTATATCTCTTCGGAGATTCTGCGGTTGCTCTGCGAAGCGGGTGTCCGTCCTGCGGATCCCGGTGAGTTTACCCGTCGGGCCTTTGTAAACGGAAAATTGGATTTGGCTCAAGCAGAAGCCGTTGCAGACGTTATCTTATCCAAAACTGAAAGTTCGCTGCGGGTCGCTCAAAACCAGTTGCGGGGTGGATATTCTTCCCATCTGAAAGATCTGCGGGAGCGGCTGGTCGAGATGACTTCCCTGCTGGAACTGGAATTGGATTTTTCGGAAGAAGATGTAGAATTCGCGGATCGGCCGAAACTGCTGGGCTTGATCGACGCGACCCTCTCCCGGATCAATCGGCTTACGGAATCCTTCCGCTACGGAAACGCGCTCCGGAACGGGGTTCCGGTCGCGATTGTCGGAGCCGTGAATTCCGGGAAGAGCACCCTGCTGAACGCCCTGCTGGAGGATGACCGCGCCCTGGTCTCCGATGTGGCCGGAACGACGCGCGACACCGTGGAAGAGACGCTGACCCTCGGCGGGATTCTGTTCCGGTTCATCGACACCGCCGGACTGCGGGAGACCTCGGATTCTGTGGAGAGTATGGGGATTGACCGCTCGTATCGGAAGCTTTCGGAGGCCTCGGTTGTGCTGGCGGTGCTGGATTTGTCGCGTCCCGAGGAGGAGAATGAAGCGGTGATTACGGACATCGTGTCCAAGGTTGATTTCGGGCATCAAATGTTGATGATTCTGCTGAATAAAGCGGACCTTTTGAGCGATAACATAAATGTTATAGATGGTTACAATAATGTTTCAATCGCTGGAAATAAGTCAGTTATGATGCATATCTCTGCCAAGACGGGATCCGGCATCGAAATGCTCAAAGACCTGCTGATCGAGAGCCAGAAAGGCCTTTCCGCGGAGTCCGACGAGACCATCGTGACCAATCTCCGGCATTACGAAGCCCTCCGGAAAGCCGGAAAGGCCCTCGAAGCAGCGCGCGCCGCCCTCGCCTCCGGCCTCCCTTCCGACCTCGTCGCCGAAGACCTCCGCCAGGCCAACTACCACCTGGGATCCATCCTTGGTGAGGTCACCGATGATGAGATCTTGGGAAGGATTTTTGAAAGGTTTTGTATAGGGAAATGAAGTAGTTTCAGGGTGACGAACACTAAACCCACTTGCAACATCGTCCAGGGCCTACTGCCGTACGCGACCCCGGTCTGTGCAAGGGGGGTGACGGACACCGAACCAGCCTGCAACGTCGTCCAGGGCATACTGCCGTACGCGACCCCGGTCCGTACAAAGGGGGTGACGAACACGGAACCCGCCTGCAACGTCGTCCAGGGCATACTGCCGTACGCGATAATATTCGGGAAAGCAAAACTTCTCCGGGGAATGATTATCTCAACGGAAAATTACTAAGTCCCTCCACATACTTCTTAATTAACTCCGGGTGATCGGATGACACATAATCAACGCCATGTCTGATTGCCCAGTCCACCACCTCATAATCGTTGACAACCCATAGCGTGACTTCCATTCCGAGTTCATGGGCTCTCTTAACGTAATCAGGATGATTCATCAGCCCATTCATATCGTAAGAGATGGCATCATAGCCTCTTGACTTGCAATAGTCAGGGTCATGAACAAATACGCCGTCTTCGAGGAAAAGAACCTTCGCATTTGGATCAATGCGGTGGAATTCCTGAGCCATCCAGTCGCTAAAAGTGGTGTATTCAATCTGTGACTGCATATTCATTCTGCGGACCGCATCCATGACCTGCTCGACAGCCTTCGTCTCCCTTTCCGGAGTGGACTGCTTCTTGATCTCGCAGATGATCTTTGTCTCCGGGTGCATTTTCGCCTGCTCGAAATACTCCTCGATGGTTGGCATATGCGAGCCGCCCGGAAGGACTACTGCCCTGGCCTCATCGAACGTAATCTTTTGAATACTCATTCCGAGTCCCGGAACTGTAGGTCCATGAAAAACGATGATCTTCTCGTCAGAAGTCAGCTGAACATCGAATTCAGCGGCATAAATCCCAAGACTCTGGCTGAATTCCAGCGCAGGGATCGTATTCTCATAATACCTTGTCTCTGGAGCATCAGGAGTGTTATGACGTACACCCCTGTGCCCGACGATCTTTATCTGTCCGCTTGATGAAAGCGCACAGATGAAGAGCATTACAATAATGGTCAAAATTCTTCTGGTCATATTTATCTTGTTTAATCGAATGTGAAGTCGTCCCACGGGAGATGGGAATGCCAGGGCTGAGCCCATCATTCCCGAACCGATAATAGTAATCAATTTTGCCATATTCAATCATAATTATTAATGAATCGGGCAAAGACTCTACCACACAATACTATAGAACATTAAAATTAACGAAAAATATAATATGAATCCTAAATGCACCTACTTCACCCTAATTTTAGTAAAGTTACGAAAAAGACTGAAGAATTGTCGAATAAAATACTGTCATATAGCCAAATCGCGAGGAGTATCAAGATTGTTCTCCGTTTATTCTTCACTTACTACAACTTCATCATTCATAAAATGAAGCATAGGTTCTCTAGTGCATCTCTCAAATATTCAGTTGGAATCCCTATAGAATATCAAGGAATATTGTGAATGATAGAGCAACAGCAATTTATTTTGGTAATTGCAAGATATATTCGCAATTCATAAATCGTGAATATTCTATGAATCTATCTTATAAACAATCCGTTATACAAGGGGGGTGACGGACACCGAACCCGCCTGCAACGTCGTCTAAGGCCTGCTGCCGTACGCGACCCCGGTCTGTACAAAGGGGGTGATGAACACGGAACCCGCCTGCAACGTCGTCCAGGGCCTACTGTCGTACGCGATAATATTCGGGAAAGCAAAACACGTCTGAAATGTCAGGGATATCTCTTTACAATCCCTTGACGGACGCCCTCCGAAATTCGGCTATGACGGAGGTGAATTCTAAAACGTAATTGATTCCCCTGCACTGCAGGGCCAAATCGACAAGAAGGTCTGCTCAGCGCTAGATCCAGCCAGCCCCTCAGGCCGGACACCTTCGGGAAAAACGTGTACCTGTCTCCGTTGTAGTCGTCCCATCAGCACCGCTTGACCGGCTCCATACATTCAGGGTTCAGTTTGTAGCCGCTTAGGTTGTCATCCTTGATCAGGTACCGGTTCATCGTCACGCCGAACTGTCCGGAACCCCTGCCGGAAACATTTTCTTACATAAGCATTGTAGGTATCAAATATAATTCCCATATTTGTAAAAAGAATAAGGATATGCCTGAGTTGTTCAGATTTTTTGGCTTCGTCTTCTACTTCTACAGCAAGGAGCATGAGCCCATCCACGTCCACGTCGCTGGAAACGACGGGTTCGCTAAGTTCGCCTACGACGAGGAAACGAAGACATTCTCGCTCTCCGAAAGCAAAAAACATCAAGACGCTGGACATGAAGAAGATACGCACCGTAATCGACGACAACACGGACATCATCGTGAACGCTTGGATCAAATACTTCAATAAAAATGTTTAAAATCAACAAGATATGGTTTGACGGAGAATGGCTGTACGGCCTCGGGGACGACGGGAAGACTTACCGCCAATCCCTTCTGTGGTATAGGGATCTGCTGGACGCTGACGACAAGACCCGGAACGACTACCGGTTCGTCTACGACGGCATCTTCTGGAACCGTGTGGATCTGCAGGTCAGCTTCGAGAGCTTCCTGTACGACGAGGCGGAACCCTCCCCTATGCAGCGGTTCTTCCTCACCCACCCCGAGATCAACATCTCCGGCTTCGCCCGGAAGACGGGCATCAACGCCACTCTACTCCGGAACTATATCAACGGGTTCAAGAAACCGTCCCGCGAACGGGAGGAGGAGATCCTCGCCGGGATCAGGAGCCTGGGAAGGGAATTCTCCTCGGTGACTTTCTGATGTAAAGCGCTGGATGTCAGCAGGAGAGTTCTTATACTTGTTGCGCCATCGCATCTATATTCCCGTTCCTTCTCCCCTACCGGAAAGGTGCGGGAATTTACATTCTGTATGCAGAAGTGAGTACACTGAATCAACTTTGCTGGTGTTGTAGCGTTGTTACCGAAAACGATGTACTCTTGTTACTCAAAATGCTGCACTCGCAGTTACCGTTAACAGCAGAACGTTAATAACGTTATTGCGATGAAAACATCTCTATAGGTCAAGGCTGTTGGAATCCTTGAGGAACTGAATCACAGGAATGGTAACTATCCCGCTTTCATCCCGCCTGAGACGGATGTTGTCCGCCGTGACGATGATCTTTTTGAACGAGTCGCCAATCTCACGGAGAGAACGGGTCTCCTGCTCGACCTTATCGGCATCGGGCATCCTCCAAGCAGACTGGACATAATAGCGCTTGCTCCCTTTATTGGCGATGAAATCAACTTCCAACGAAAGACGTATGGGCTTGCCTTCCTCGTCCTTGGTACGGATGGTGACGTTCCCCACATCAACGAGGAAATCGCGGTAGCGTAGTTCGTTATAGATGATGTTCTCCATGATATGGTTCTCTTCGTTCTGCCGGAAGGAAAGGATGGCATTTCTTAGACCCAAATCTTGGAAATAGTATTTTGAAAGCGATGCAATGTAACTCTTACCCTTCACGTCGTATCGATCAGACTTTTCCGTCATGAAAGCGTCATCGAGATAGCCCATATAAGTCGAGATGGTCTTGTTGGTCAAACCCTTCATATGCTTGAGGCTCTTGAAGGTATTTGCCAGTTTGTTGGGGTTGAGCGGAGATCCAATCGCGGATGCCATGACGCGGACAAGTTCCTCGAATTCTTCTGGGAATTCTATTTTGTGACGGTCATAGATATCTTTCAGATAGACAGTCTGATACAGCTTTCTGAGGAACATCGCTTTCTTGTCCTCTCCATCCTGCAGGAGGATTTGCGGCAGTCCGCCGAAAGTCAGATAATCGAGCCAGGCGTCATTCTCCGTGCCATTGTATGCAGGAAGGAATTCGCTGAATGAGAGCGGGCGCATGGGGATATCCTCTCCCCTGCCTCGAAACTCGGTGGCAATGTCAGAAGATAAAAACTTCGAGTTGCTCCCGGTCACGAATAAATCAGCATTAGGCTTCAGGTTCAGTGTAGAGAGGACCGCCGCGAAATCTCTCACCTCCTGGACCTCATCGATGAGAATGAAATAAGTATTCTCATCTTTTATCGCATTATCGACATGATCAAGTAGATAATCAGGATCCTTAAATGCAGCCTGCCTCTTATCCTCTAGATCGATAACAATAATATGATCAGCAGAAACTCCTTCCTCCAGCAAGTAATCACGGAAGATGAATTTAAGGAGGTATGACTTGCCGCAACGGCGAAGTCCAGTGATAATCTTTATGAATCCGTTCCCTCTGGAGCGAATCATCTTGTCGAGATAGACCGGTCTTTCAATTCTCATACTTTCCAAATAATTGACACTTTTGTCAGAAGTTTGGAAACAAAGATAGCCTTTTTGAAGAGACAAACAAAGAGATTTGAATCTCAAAACTTATAACGGTCTCTTACGCTTCTCTGGATAGACACTTCTTAATGTCCCCAAAATGGCCGGAAAGGTAGTGTTGCCGAAAACACTGTACTATTGTTGCCAATCTTACTGCACTTCTTTTTGCCGATAACATTTGCGCGCTATCGGCACATAAGAATAAATAAAAAGTTATTCGAGCAATTGTCCTACTTTATTCACCACTTTATACACCACTTCATCAAACTGCTCAAAATGAGCTTTTCCGCACTTGATTTTTTGTTGTTCTTGTTTTCGCAATTTATCCAAATCGACATTGGATAAACCTGTACTTTTTGTTTCGGCAACAAAGTAAATTCTTGTATCTTCTTCGAAAACAATTGCCCAGTCGGGATTATAGCTGCCTATAGGTGTTGGTATTGTAAACCAGTTAGGTAACTTGAAATAGAATTTCACCTGTTCGCTGGTCTCACAATCACGGGCAAACTGATTTTCAGCGTCAGAATCCAGCGGAATATATTTTTCATAAACTGTTTTAGATGTATCCGATACCGTAAATAAAAAATCATTCAAATAAGTTTCCAATTCTTGCTCCTCAAAGAGACGCATTTCGTATTCTGAATCACCTATTTTCTTGTATTTAATTCCGTTAATCATCAAGTCGTTTAATGTACTCAAAATGGCTTGCGAACATAAATCCATAAACAACTGCGGATTAACGAGAATGTCATCTATTCGCCCCGACTGCTCAATGATTTCTGCCAAAGTATGGCGAGTAAGTTCTGTTTTGTCCTGAATATACCCCAGTACATCAGGAATTTGCCACTCATGATTTCCATAGCGTTCAATTCTATCCCCTAGATATGATGTCTCAATTCCCTCGGTCGTCATTTCTATCTTTACCTTTGTAGAGCGAATAGAGGGAGGAGTGATAGGAGGAATCTCTTTCACGACTTTTGACGCCTTTGCTATAAGTTCTTCTGTATCGTAATACACCCGATAGCTTGTTTTTTGTTTTATCCGTTCCCAAATTTCCAGAAACTTGGGATCAACTTCAAATCCTTTACGATATTTTATACATACTCTTTCTCTTTTGTTTTTTACACGTCCCTCGAACACTACGCCACAATCTTCCTCTATTTCTTGTTGCAAGGCTTTTGCGAAGTCGCTATAAGATTCATTTGCAACTACAGTCAGCCGATTTATATTTCGGTCATAAATACGTCTTCCTTCGCTATCAACGGCCAAACGAAGTCCTCGTCCTATTTCTTGACGTTTTTTCATTTCAGATTTTGTTTCGTTAAGCGTACAAATCTGAAAAACATTTGGATTGTCCCATCCTTCGCGCAATGCCGAGTGGGAAAAAATAAATCGAAGCGGATTATTGATATTCAACAGTTTCTCTTTATCTTTCATTATCAGGCTATAGGTGTCGTTATCAGCAAGTGTTTCGCCCGATGTGTCTTTAAAAATACCTTTTCTATCTTGTGAAAAATAGCCGTTATGGATGTCTTTTAAGTCATGATTGGGAAGTGAACGAAATGCACTTTTTTGGATTAACTCTAAGTAAATTTCTTCAAACCAACGGGCAAACTTTCCCTTTATCGGATTGCCGTTGCTGTCGTATTGACGGTAATTGGCAACACGGTCAATAAAAAAAAGCGAAAGTACCTTTATTCCTTTCGATTGATATTTTAGTTCCTTTTTAAGATGCTCTTCAACGGTTTTTCGCATCTGAAACTTCATCAATTCATCCGTTAATGCACCTTGTGTGGTTCCTTTATAAAGTACGTTACCATTTGAAAGTGTTATGCTGCCGTTAGTTGCATCAATTTCCTCAACAATATATCCGTTTCTGTATATTTCTCGCTCATTAGAGAGTTGATATAAATCATCGCCTGCACGAACAGTTACACTCTTTTTGTTTACCCCTTTTGGCTCGTTTACCATAATGGAGATTTTCGCAGAAACTCTGGTTTTTGTCGCAGTAATAGAGTCCACGGAAACGAATGCATCGTTCGATGAGTTTTCCTCTATAACCGAATCTACTTCTATCTGTTTCACCAATCCCAAATCATAAGCCTTTACGGGATTGAGACTATAAACCAGATTATAGAGATTCCTATGCGTAGCAGAATAGCGCAAAGTAAAGAGCGGATCTAAGTTTTCTACAGCTTTCTTACGTTTAAGCGTTTCCATATTTTGCGGTTCATCTACTATAACAATAGGTTTAGATGAACGGATAAACTCAATCGGAAGTTGTCCGCTTAATCGATCGTTAGGACGATTGATAATATTTTCATCTTTGGCAAACGAATCAATATTGATAACTAAAATTTCAATATTGTTTCCGGTAGCAAAACCTCGTAGCGACGAGATTCTGTTGCTATCGTAAACCATATAATGCACGGGAATATTATCGTAAAGATTTTGAAAGTGCTCATGCGTAATTTCCAAGTTCTTTAACACACCTTCGCGAATAGCTACCGACGGCACCACGATTACAAATTTCTTGAATCCGTATTGTTTGTGAAGCTCGTAAATGGTTCGTAAATAAACGTATGTTTTCCCCGTTCCGGTTTCCATTTCTACTGAAAAATTCATTCCTTGTAATGTGTTGGAAACCTCTATTTCATTATCACGCTGAACGTTTTGTAGATTTTGTAATACTTGTTCTTCCGAAATAATCAGTCGGTTTGCAATACCATCAATAAAACTCAACGCTCCTTCTTCTTGAATGAAAAAATCAGTTTCACCATTATCTTTTGGTTGTCCGTCAAACAAACGAATTACCGAATTAATGGCATCAAGCTGAAATTGGAGATTGGGTTCGAATTGGAGGATCATAAGGTGATGTGTTTAATCAATTTATTTAGACTATTCTCTCTTGTTTTTGATGTTAATTCACACTGCCAAATAGTAAGCACCTTATAACCCATATCAAGAAGTTTTTGAATGTTTTCCGAATCACGAATAATATTTTTTGATATTTTCTCTTCCCAAAATTGGGTATTTGATGTAGGTAAAGCAGATCGCTTACAGTTTTTGTGTCCATGCCAAAAACAACCATTTACAAAAATAACCGTCTTGTATTTAGGCAAGACAATATCAGGTTTACCCGGCAAATCTTTTACATTTTTTCTATACCTAAAACCTTGTGCAAAGAGATACTTTCGTACCAAAATCTCAGGTTTTGTTTCCTTGCCGTATATTTTAGACATAATATCCGAACGTTTGTTTTTTGAGAAAATATCAGACATGGTTATACTGATTTCTCTGCATCATCCAACCTTCTAAACAAATGAGATAATAAACTTAACATATCCAAACAATCTTTTTCAGTAAACAGTCCGCTTTTTCTTAATTCTACTATCTCTTCATGAGCTAATGGATTTCTAACACCAACCATTACTCCTGCAGAAATATGTTGTTGTCCTGCTTCAATGTCCTCTTTTGTCGTTTTCGAAAACTCCGTTCCATCATATTTCTTGAATTTTTTCGTAACAGAAAGCACTCCTTTTTCTCCGAATGCATTAAACATTAAATCCATACCATCTTTAGATAAATTAGATTTGCTTTGTACTCGCTCCTTATATCTTTTAATAGTTTCTGCTACAGCTCTATAAAAATCAAATTTTTTATAATCTTCATAAGACGCATCCCGGACTGTTGGATGTATGTGTCTCCAGTGATAATAAGGATATTCGGGAATCAAACTATGCAATAAATCTACAACTTCACTTTGCTTTTCATCCGATAATTCTGAATCTTCAATTACTGAATTAACGATACCTTCAACACTAGATTGAACACTTTCTGGGAGTTTGCTATACCATTCTTCAACATTAATTTCAACCTTTCTAGAAACACGCTTACGTTTTTCTACTTTTCTTTTTTCACGCCAATCTCTTTCTATATCTCTTAATAAATTTTGCAAATTATCTCTTAATTCCGTAGTAATCGGCAAATCCCAATTAAGAGATTGTCTATCCGTTGATATTACATCTTCTTCTAATTCATCTACAAAATCCACATTCATCCAACCAGTAAGGTATGAGTATCCGTGACTTGATTCACCAACTCCAAAAAACTCAGGAGCATTCACTAAACGTCCGTGAGCAAACAAAGTTATACCTCTCAAGCCAGGTTTTAAAGGCTTTTCGGTTGCCATTATTAACCCTGAAACTTGTTTTTCATCCAAATACTCGTTTGGAATATCGAAATTGTTCGGGAATATCCACTCTATTTGCTTATCAAGATTACTATATTTTAAATTATCATCTATTTGTAACTTTTCGTCTCCATTACATGAAATGTAGACATTAAAGGAGTCATCAAAAAAATTAAATAATTTAGAAAGACTAACGGCTAAGTCATATTTATTAAACGATGATTTTCTTTTCAAATCTTCTAGTTTTATCGTAGTACCTGTTTCTTCAGGGTCACAATCACTAATATTAAAATGTGGCTCATATTCAGGGGTTACACTATTTATTAAATCATTCCATCTTAGTGTAAATTTTATACACTCCCCATTCTTTTTCGTTTCGACATTAATAGTATCTCCTATTCCAAAAAAAGCAAGCTTACCTAACCCTTTTCGACCAGTATCCTTTCTTAAACCACTATGACTCACCCCATTGTCTTCGTTTCTTCTTTTTCTTCCTATGCGTAAAAATTTGTCATTTACCTCTTCAAATGTCATACCTACTCCGTCATCAATAACAGAAATACTTTTCTCGCCTTCATCATCTTTTAACTCTATATTAACCACTTCCGCTTCCGCATCGTAGGCATTTGCAATAAGCTCAGCAATTGCATTTGGTAGTACTGAGTACATTTTGACACCTAAATGCTCGATTGTATGAGGGTCAAAACTCATTATTAGTTTCCTATCTTCCATAATTTACCGATTATTTTTTATTATCGTTTCGCCTAATCTCTTTGCATATTCAGGTGGCACGGCGTTTCCTATTAATTTTGCCGCCGTAGCCATGCTGTTTGTTTTGAAAATATAATCCTTCGGAAATGTTTGTATGGTTGCTCCTTCGCGTATTGAAATAGCTCTATCTTCATCCGGATGCCCAAAACGTCCATTAGAGATGCTGAAAAATTTAGTTGTTATTGTAGGCGCAGGTTTATTCCACCACATACGTCCGTACGTGTCTTTAAAACTATCATCTTTACCAATAAAACATCGGAGTTGAAGTTTTTTATCATCAGCCCAGTCAAGTCGGCTTCCACCATTATGTCTCGTCTTTTTCATTCTTTGTAAACTAATTTCACTTAATCCTGCTACAGAGTGATTAAAGTCGCTCAAGTCTTTATGTCCCGCTTCAACTTTTGGAAAACCGTTGTTTTGTCCGATAACTTCCTTGAGAACCATACTTTTCTGTTCAGGAACAGGTAAATGAATATTGACATTTTCCAAACGAGTTGCAATTAAAGAAAACCGTTTTCTGCTTTGAGGTATTTTATGATAACTCATATTCACTATCTCATATACAATATTATCATAGCCGATAGATTTTAATTTCTTAAGGAATGAAGGTAGGACACTATCTTTGTGTGTTAAAATCCCCGGCACATTTTCAACAAACACATATCCCGGTTTATAATAATCAACAAAACGTGCAAAATCCATTAGTAAATCTTTCGATTGTTTAGATTTATCTTTGTCGGAATTTATAATGCTATAAAATTGACAAGGACTACATCCGGCAAAAATAAGATTGTCATCATTTTTTAGTAAATTAAATTTGTATTCAAAGTAATTGCAGTTTAAATTCCTAACATCTGTGTGAATAAAGACACTTCCAGGATTATTATATTCATATGTTTTTTTTACATCTTTATCAAAATCAACACCTGCAATTACATCTATACCTGCCTGGCGTAGTCCATACGTCATACCACCTCCGCCGCAGAAAAAATCTATTGCTTTATAGTGTTTAATGCTCATTATACTCCCCCTATATCGTTTTGAACTCCACGCCTGCGTCTTTCATTTGCAGGGCGGTATTGGTTTTTAGTTGGTCATTTCCTTTAAAAATTCGGTCGAGTGCGATTACTTTTTTGGGTTGTTTAGATAGCACTTCGGTAATGATTTGCTCGTCCACTTTTTCAAGAATAAAGGCTGATTCGTTGCCTTCAATTAGATAATAACTGTTGCACGTTTCAATATTTACATTGAGGTCTTTCCCGCTTTTCAGCAACAGTTCATACACCATATATTGTAGGTTGGTCTTTTCCGCGACCGGATCGACAAACAGTTTTAATTGCTCTGCTAAGGCTTCGGCAGAGTAGGTTTCAGGTTGTCTCCATTGCTTGAAATTGCTTTCTGCGAGGCGAAACACCTTGAAGCCTGTATCAAGGTTGGGGTACTTATTTTCTTGATTATCGAAGTTTAGTTGTGTCTCTTTTTTCTTATTTTCTGCTTCTATTTCATATTGAAGTTTTTTTCCTGCACGGCGAATACGCTCTTTGGCAATTTCAGCGATGGTTTTATAGCCTGCTTTGAAAGCTTCCGACTTTTCTTCACATATTTCCGGCATTTGCACAAGAATATATCTGCGGTTTCCGCCATCTTCTTTATTTAGTTGCATTAAAGCATGAGCTGTTGTTGCACTACCGGCAAAGAAATCGAGGATAAGAGAATCTTTATCAGAGCCAATAAGTAGCATTTGCTTCAGAAGTCGTACTGGCTTTGGAGTATCGAATGGCGTTTTAGTTCCAAACAATGCAGAAACCTCCTTATTTGCTTCATCATTATGTCCCACTTCTTGAAATGTCCACCAAGTAATAGGCACTCTACCTTGCTGAACTTCATTAAGATAGCGTTTTAGTTGAGGCGCTCCTTGACCATTTTTACCAAAGAAAATTCTATTTTCAGCCAACCACACTTTCATGGTTTCTTTACTGGCTCTCCAACAACTCCCTTTAGGTGGATAAAACTCTTCTCCTGTGTTCGGATTAACTATTGGATAAACTCCTGATTCAGAAAACGACTTCACTAATAGATTATCACTTCGCCATAATCCTTTTCCGTCATTATCATCATTTTTATAAGGCTGATTTTGCTCTTTAGTTCTCGGAAGTAGATTTCTTGAGAACGATTCGGTTTTTTGATATACGAGAATATAGTCATGTGTTGTTGAAAAGCCTTTAGAATCATTGGTTGCCGCATATTTTTTTTGCCAAACAATATTCGCAATAAAATTCTCCTCACCAAAAATCTCATTCATCAACAAGCGCAAGTTATGAACTTCATTATCATCAATAGATATAAAAATCACTCCATCGTCTCTTAGTAAGTTTCTTGCTAAAAAAAGGCGGGGCATCATCATATTGAGCCAATTGCTGTGATATTGCCCGTTTTCACGCGAGTTCTTCCGGAATATACCTTCGCTTGTCATATAGCCTTCGTCGTCTTTGTCGCCCACTCGCTTTTGATATTCGGCTTTGGTTTCCGAGAACTGATCACGATAGATAAAGCTATCATTTCCAGTGTTATAGGGAGGGTCTATATATATCATTTTAACCTTGTCAAAGTAGCTTTTTTGCAAGATTTTCAGCACGTCTAAGTTGTCGCCTTCGATGAAAATATTTTGTGTGTCATCGAAGTTTACCGATTCTTCAGGTATCGGCATAAGTGTTCGAGTGGTGGGTTGTTGCATCAGTCGGAAAGCATCGCTTTTCCCGGCCCAGTTTAATACATATCGTTCATTGGCAAAATTTATATTTTCACCAAGGGTAATACGCAACTTTTCCCAATCGATATTATTTTCAGTAAATACTTCAGGAAAAATTTGTTTCAGTTGATTAAGCTTGACTGCAGGAGGTGTTAAGGATTTTCCGTCCATAGCAAAAAATGGTTGATATTTATAGATTATAAAGTTAAATATTTTTTTGACATTTATTACTATTTATATGCATTAGAATCCGCCGGCAGAGTCAAAAAGCCAGTTGTAATAGGCAATAGTATCTTGGACTTTTTTCGTAAAGTTGTTTGTACATTTTGTCCATCGATTTTAGGGCTCACTTATTCGGTTTTATTCTTGTGTGTATGGTTCCGGAAGCAGCATCACGTAGCTGCTTCCCATTTGCGGTCGGATCGGAGGAGAAGATGGTCTTCCTGTTCTCTAGTCTGTAAGTTGATAAGGTTGAAGAACGACGCCGACTCTTCTTTCTTCACTTCCCGGAAGATGCCACTCGCCTACCGAAATTCTACGACGAGACATACAACTACATGAAGACACATTGAGACATGGTTAGTTCGTTACTTAAATAGCCAACAGTCAGAAAATCACCATGAAAGATGGTTTCGAGATGAAAAAATGCTAAATTTGAAACTTAGCTCAAGCGTAAGACCAGGGACCAAGAGGTCTTTGACAAAGCATATTCCTACATTGAAATTATTAATCGTCACGAAAGATATGAAAATCCTGACTCTCAACCTCAAGCGTCAATACTTTGACGAGATTCTCGCTGGAACCAAGACGCACGAATACCGGGATCTATTCCCGGAAAACAATGACCGCTTCATTCGCTACAGAATCAATGGAAAGGAGTATAAGTTGAATGAAATTCCCTCGGAAGAGGACGAGCCGGGTGAGATTACTCCCGTGCCCATCAAGTATGATGCGATCAAGTTTCTGACCGGCGCTTACAAGGGCACTCGTCCCTACATGATCGTGGAGGTGCTTGATGCCAAGATTAACATTCCGAAAGACGACGATGGCAATCCAATCATTGTCTTTGACGAATCTACAAATACCGAATTCATCATGGCCCAGATGGACTATACCCTGGGAAAGGTGATTGAAAAGTTTGACCGCTGATACGCTTTGAACGATGCAGAAGATCACACAATATTACACACTTGAAGGCTTCTATGATGCCGACGTTGACATTACCAAGGAGGAATGGCTTGGTATCGTCAGCGATCCGGAGATTCAAGAGAAAACCTTTGTCGATGTGCTTATCAAGTTCCTGAGGGAACCTGGCCACAAAGCCACATGCAATGCACTTGGAAAGAAGTACGATTGCTCATTCAACTATTTTAACGTGAATGTGACAAATTTCGGAAAACATGTCAAGAACAAACTGAATCGCTTCTACCTTGAGGGTACAGAAGGTACAGAGACGTTCTGGAATATCCCCATGATCGGGAGAAGCACCAAAAACGGCTTTGAATGGACCCTACGCAAAGAGTTGGCAGATGCCCTGCAGGAGTATCTAATCAACGACCTGATAGCCCGCTATAAGAAGTTTGTCATGTCCCCCGCCTCGGAGTTCCCTGAGGAAAAGTACAAATGGGAACTACTTACCGAAACAAAGGACATGGATGTGAAGGACATCCTTGTTGCCATTACGAAATCCGAAATGAATCTCATCGATATGTCACGCGCCGGTTTTGCGATCAAACAGATGCTGACTGAGAATCCGATAGAACTGGAGTCCTCCTTCAGTGAGCTCCTCAACTCTGAGCGGAGTTTTGCCGAGAATTATGCTGCTTTCGCAGGCATTATTAAACCTGTCGCTGAAAACAAATTTGATTTCGCATTTCCGGATGAGAGGACAGCGGCAGCATTCCTTACCTGTGCAAGGCCAGACGCATACACCTTCTACATGGACAAGATTTATCGGAAGTACTGTCATTACCTTGGAGAAGAGACTATCTCGGCAGAAAATAAGTACATGCATTATCTGAAGCTCGTATCCCGCCTAGCTCAGACGGCCAACAAAGACAAGGAGCTTAGAGACTATCTAATGAAAGAGACCAAAGGTCAGCTATGGAGCGACCTCCTTGTCGGGCAGGATGTGCTTTGGGAGATGCAAGAACGTATGATCGTTGACCTCTCCAAGGTGCAGGAAGAAGAGAATGAATATGAGCCCTATACCAAAGAAGATTTTCTCCGGGATGTCTTTATGGACGAATCTGCCTATGAGCGCCTGGTTTCCATTCTCCGGATCAAGAAGAACTTGATTCTTAAAGGCGCCCCCGGCGTTGGAAAGACCTATGCGGCCAAGCGCTTGGCTTACTCCATCATGGGTGAGCGAAATACGGAACGTGTCAAGTTCGTGCAGTTCCACCAGAGCTATTCTTATGAGGATTTTGTCATGGGCTACCGCCCCAATGACAGCGGCGGTTTTGTACTGCGTCCGGGGGTCTTTTATCAATTCTGCAAGAAAGCCGAGTTGGATCCTGATCACGATTATTATTTTATCATAGACGAAATCAATCGGGGCAATTTAAGCAAGGTCTTCGGAGAAGTGTTTGTCCTGATTGAAGCAGATCTACGCGAAGAGGAGGTCCGGCTGGCCTATCGTGAAGAGATGTTCTCAGTCCCGAAGAATCTGTACATCATCGGCATGCTGAATACTGCCGACCGTTCTTTGTCCATGATTGATTATGCGCTCCGTAGAAGATTTAGCTTCGTAGAGATTGAGCCTGCCCTGGACAAACTCATAAAAGCGCTGAATATCGATCCCAAGTCCAAGCTAGGAAAACTGCTGGAGGAGGTCAAAAATCTGAACGATGACATCAAAGACGATCCTTCTCTCGGCTCCGGATTCCGCATTGGCCACAGCTACTTCTGCAACAGCGAAGCCGTTAGTGACTCAAACATCTTTAACGTCGTGAAATACGAAATTATCCCGATGCTGGAGGAGTATTGGTTTGATAATCCCATCAAAGCCACCGACTGGTCCGAAAGACTCAGAGCCGCTATCACATGATCCCGATTCGGAACATATACTATATGCTGTCATACGCATTCAGCGAGTCGCGGGGAACAGACTACCGGTATATGAACGTGGAGAATCTGGACACGATGAAAGACCTCTGTGCCTGCATTCTCGTCAGAGCTGTCTCGCTTCAGTTGAAACGCGGCCTTATTCGGGAATATGTCACGGAGGAGGATGAATTGATGTCGCCGAAAGGAAAGATTGAGATCACCGCATCCATCACTTCCGGAGCCATCCAGGATCATCGCCTAGTCTGCTCTCACGATGAATTCTCCGAGAATTCCGTACGCAACCGAATCGTCAAGCAGACCCTTTTCGTGCTGTTGGCCTCAGATGTCAAGCAGGAGTATCGCATAGAAATCCGGAAACTCATCCGTTTCTTTGCGGATGTGGATTTCATCGACCCTCACGCCATCAACTGGTCTATGGCGTATGACCGGAACAATCAGTCATACAGGTTTCTGATGGCCATCTGCAAGCTAGTGTTGAAGGATCTGTTGATGACGCAGTCCGACGGCACCTTCCGGATGATGGACCTTCTGGATGAGCGTGCTTTGCACACGATTTATGAGAAGTTCATTCTGAAGTATTATGCAAAGGAATGGCCCCGACTGCATGCAAGCAGTTCTCGCATCAAATGGGGCATCGACGAAGATGACACCTCCGGAATGCTGCCATCGATGCTCAGCGACGTTATGCTCCATGACGGGCACACCTGGTTTATCATCGATGCAAAGTTCTACAGCAAGAACGTCCAGAATAACCTGGGCCGGACGACGCTTATCTCAGGGAATCTGTACCAGATACTGTCCTACGTTCAGAACAAGAAGTACGAGCTTGCCAAGACCGGGAAGCCCTTCGATGTGGTGGGCATGCTCCTCTATGCCCGAACCCGGGATTCCCTCCAGCCTGACGGCTTCGACAAAAACATCCTCGGAAACCGCATGATGACCCAAACCCTGGATCTTGAACAGGAACCGCTTGCGATCGCCAAGCAATTGGATGACATAGCTGAGGAGATATTTGGCCCGAAATAATGATTCCACCGAGTCTATATTCGAAAATAATCAAACATAAAGTTATTCATAAAATTAGAGAGATGTAACAAAAATTTGGATACCAATTTGGTATTTATTATTTTTGTAAAAAATATCCACTATGACATTAATCAGCATCAGAGATTTCAGATCGAATCAAGGAAAATACCTTGCTCTTGCCGCTCGTGGGGAGAGCGTTATTCTCACCTCTCGTTCCGGTAATTTCAAGATTGTTCCTGTAACTGAAGATGACTATCTTGTCAGCAAGAAAGAGTTCTTTGCCCGTGTAGACGAGGCAAGAAAAGAGATTGCTGAAGGAAAAGGCACTTTGGTATCAGGAAAGGATGCATTGGATTCCTTGTTAGAGAGTTTGTAGATGTACGCTTCCTGTCATCATATGGTCATTATGACGACAAATAGTTGCATTTCTGTTTCGTACCTCTAAGAGAAAATTCTTCGCTTCAAAGCGTTCATCGGTTCGCTTTGACCATTTCTTTTTCCCGCAAATGGATTATGTCTCTGCGCTGCTCGGCTCCCGCCTTTCCCTCTCAAAGGTGGTAACTTACCAGTTTTGAGGGCATTGCATTCCATAGTAACCCGGACAACCTTTTAAACAAGAATTCACAAGAATCACGCATACTCCGCGAAGAAAAAGACTTTCAATTCTGGAAAAGACACTATATTTATAGAAATAATTAATACGCTGCGCGCTGAATAAATCATCTATCCCATGAAACCTTTCGCACTCATATTCGGAATCGTCCTCAGCCTGTCCATCCCGGCCAAGCTTTCGGGACAAGACCCCGTCATGCCGATTTATCCGGCTGCTGACAATAACGAGAAGGATGCCTCTCTCATCTTGAAAGAAATCCGAACAGCATCCGACAATGTCGTCGTCGCCCTGTTCAACAGCGACATCGTCGATCTGAACGGTGTGGATACCTCGGACCCGTCCCTCTGGAAACTGGATGGGGAGCCCGTCAAGGCCATCTACAAGTTTGTGACGGAGGCCGACGCTTCCGAACATCACATCTATCTGGAAGTTCCGAAACTCGAGAACGGCAAGCTCTACGCGCTCCAGACCCCTTACGGCAACCGGGACTTCCGTTTTGATGACAAGAAAACGTTCTGCGAGTCCATCAAGACCAACCAGGTCGGATACAGCGCCCTCTCGAAGGTCCGCTACGCTAATTTCGCCATCTGGCTCGGCGATGGCGGTGTCCGGCAGATCGAAGGGCCTCTCCCCCACTATAGCGTATTCGACCAAGGCGGGAAGCAGGTGGCCGAAGGAACCCTCCAAGAAGTAGGACAAGACAAGTCCTCCGGAGACTTCGTCTACAGGATAGACCTTTCTTCCGTCCCGGAAGGGGGCCCGTACACAATCTCCGTCAAAGGATACGGCGCGTCCTATCCGTTCGGTATCGGCGGCAGTTTTTCGCGGAATCTTGCCTGGACCAGCTTCCGCGCCCTATATCATCAACGCTGCGGAGTGCCCATCATCAAGCCTTACGCCGAGTGGGACATCCGCACCAAGCCCTGCCACGAGACGGTCTACCTGACGTATGGCCCCATCGGCGAAGCCAGACTCAAGGTGACCGGCGAGGAGCCGTCCATCAAAGCCTGGGGCGGTTACCACGATGCCGGCGACGCCGACCGCCGCACCTACCATATGAACGTTCCCTCCACACTTCTCACGACCTTCGAAGCCTTCCCGGAATATTTCAAGGACGACCAGTTCAATATTCCCGACATCTTCGACGAGAACTTCTACATTCTCGGAAAAGGCAACGGGATCCCGGACATCCTGGACGAAGCGGAATGGGGCACCATGTTCTGGGAATATGTGCAGACCGAGACCGGAGAGATCCCTTGGGGGACCGAAACGACCGGATATTCCCCGTTTACGACCTATGACCGCGAGGACCATCTCTTCGGCACCGAGGTCCTCTCTCCCATCTCCGCGGCCTGGGCTTCCGGTCTCTTCGTGCACCTGGCCCGTTTGATCGAACCCTACAAGCCCGAACGCGCGGCGCAGCTGATGGAACGCTCCGCCCTGGCTCGCAAGTCCCTGAAAGGACAGGCTTTCCCGACTTTCGACATGTATTGGAATGTCGAGATGTACCTGATGACCGGCGAGAGTCAGTATCATGACTACATCAAGGCCCATGCCGCAGATGTGAACGCCATTGTCGATACCTACAACATGGGCACGGAAGCCTTCGCGCGGAATGCCTGGCTGCCGTCCTATTTCTGCTCCTATATCCTCACGAAGGAGAGGGAGACGGACCCCGCTGTCAAGGCCCTATTCATCGACGCTCTCAAGCGGACCGCCGATAAGGAACTTGACATCCTCGCGCAGAATGCCTACCCCGTCGGGACGCCGGAGAACCTCCGTTGGTGGGGCAGCAATGTCGCCCAGGGCCAGTATGCCTACCCGATGATGCTCTACTGGCGGCTGTCCGGCGAGCAGAAATACATCGACGGTGTCAGCCAGTTGATGGACTATGCCCTCGGACTCAATCCGCTGGGCAAGTGCTTCATGACCGGCGTGGGCTACAACCGCGTCCACCATCCGCATGACCGCGAGACAGAATACACCAACCACGAGATGGGCTGGGGTATCCGACCGGGCCTCATCGTTTTCGGTCCCGGTCTCATCACCAATGCCGGCAAATCCTATCCTGCCATTGACAGAAACACCCCGAGGGAGCGCATCTATATCGATAACCTGATGGCCATCTCGCAGAGTGAGTTCACCATCTACCAAAGCCTCTGCTTCCCGGCCAACGTCTATCCGATCCTGACCGGCGGCAGCGAGTACGACCGTTAGATTATGAACCTTCGGTCATTTCCGCCATCCGGAGCAGAATCTTGATCGAAGCGTTGCTACAGTTAATCCAGAAGGTTCTTCTCTTGTCGTTTTCGGGCGTGCGCATTTTGAATGTGGTAGGAATCTGTCCGCTGGTAACCTGCTGCACAACGGTAAGGTTGTCGATCAGGGCGCGCGCCTTTTCGAAAGCGAGCCGGTCGCCTGTTACCTCATACAGGTCAAGGTAAGCATTGGCCACGTTGCAGGTGCTGTTGTCAACCGGCATCTGGTATTTATGCTGTTCGAACACGCAAGGCGTTCCCAGTATCCGGATACCATTTTCATCGGGAACTTCGTTCCAATGGACGAACTGATCCTCGCTGAGGCGAATGAGGTCCCTTGCGTCAGCAATATCCTCCGCGGACGGGTCATTGTGAAGGATGTAGGACGCATAAGGCGCGGCTGTACAGTTGGTCAGGTTCTCGTAAGGTTTAAGCCCCTCTACCGTAACGTCCTCAAACTGGCCTGTTAGATCGAAAGTCTCAAGCGCCACCTCTTTCATCCAGGCCGCGCCCTTTGCCGTCATTTCCTGATACCGGGTCTCTCCGTATTGTTTCTCAAGCCTGTTGGCATAGTTGAGAACGGGATGGAGCATCGCTCCGACACTGTTCACGGGCTCACCTGTAGCGAAATCAACCTTGATCGGGAACGAACCGTCCGCTCTCTGAATATGGGCGAAGGTATCCGCGATACGAAGGGCGCGCTCATAATACAACTTGTCGCCTGTAACATCGTACAGGTCGAGGAAAGCATTCCCTGAATAGCAGGCATCCATTGTCATCGTCTTGCCGATATTCCAGTCCCTGGAAGACGCGGCCTTGTCTCCGTAATAGGTAGGAGGGAAGAACGCAAGCGGATCTCCCTCCGGACGGCTCTGGTCGATGAGGAACTGCGCGGCATTGCGGGCGATCAGGAGCGCCTCCTCGCGAAGGGCGGGAATGTTCCGGGCAATCTGAGCCTCCACGCTGACAAGACTGCCGATGATCTTGTTGGGATATGTGAAATGGCTGTATGCCTCAAGATCGGGAACGGATGAATCCTTGAACTTCTGAACGGCCTCCATGTTGTGGATGTACAGGGCTGCCATCATAGCGGATTCGCGATAGGGGCGCACGTTACGGTTGTAAGGACCCTCGAACGGGAAGTCGCGAAGGAACTTTCGGGTGAATACAGTATCCATCACATCACCTTTGCCGTCAAGGGCGATGATATCCAGACGGACATCGGACGGGGTGACGAAGGCCCATACCGGAGAAAGGTCCGAGCAAGGGTCTTTGGAAGTGAAGGACCAGGTCCCCTCCCCCTTTTCCTGGCGGATGACAAAGCGGTATTCGGACGCGCCTTCCAAGGCCTTCACATCGAAGGCCGGGGAATATGTGAATTTCTTGCTGAACGCGTTCCAGCACGGGTTCCGGCCTTCCGAGGCAGGACGAATAGGGTGCTGGTACTCCTCTGCGGCAGCAGCATTCAGCCTGGAGTAAAAGTCTGTCTCTGTACCGCAACCGGACAAAAAAACTCCTATGGCGAGCAAAGTCGCCGGAACCCATAATCTGGTTTTCATGCCTAGACGATTGTATTATTTACATATTCTTAAGAGATGCCGCGTACGCTTCGCTCTGCGCCTTGTTCCAAACGAGAAGTGCCTCTCCGTACTTGAAAGTCGCGTCAAGGTTTCTCATGGAAGTCTGATAGGGCTCCCACTCTGCGGTACCCTCGGCAATCTGGTCATTGAGCACCTTGGCGTCTTTTACTGTCTGGACACCGAGGTTAATTCCTTGGTTCTGATAGGTATGACCGCCCCAGAAAAGGAAAGTTTCAGGATCGATGCCTGAAGCCGGGTCAAGAAGGTAAGAAAGAAGATTCTCGATACCCTTTCTGTACTGTTCAAAACCATTGACGCTGAAGATCCAAACGCCCGTTCCCGATCCGATGGCATCGCCGGAGAATGCGTAGTTGTGTCCCTTGAGGAAGAATACCATTGAACCGGGTGTATGGCCCTCGCACTGAACGCACTGGATGGTCTCGCCACCAAGATCGATACATTCACGATCACCGATCAGCGACTTCTGCTTGAATACTGTATCATTCTGGAAATCGTTGACGGGAAGTAGGAAACTAATGTCCGGTTCATCCTTGAATGCGTAATACATTCCTGTATGGTCGCCATGGTTGTGTGTTACAGTGATGAGCTTTTCTCTCTTGCCGGCGCGCTCATAGAAAATGGTTCTGAGAGCCTCATCGGCATCGTCTGCCCATCTGATCCTGTTGGAAAGATCAATCAGGATCGCTTTCTTCTTTCCTCTGACGATGTACATATCGGAAGTACCGTTGAAAGAATAGCTGCCGTCTTCCTTGACAACAAGGCCGCGAGGATGTGATGAATTGTAGTCCTCAATATGCCATACATTCTCCTCGATTCGAGAGACTGTATAAGGACCGATTTCCACGGTCTCTTCAAAAGCCGGTTCCGGAGAACCGCAGGATGCCGCGCAAACGAATGCGACAATTGCGCAAAAAAACAAATTCTTTTTCATTTCTATGATTATTTGGCCCAAAGAAGCCATGTTGGGAAATAATATACATTTACGGTGCCCTCGCCATTCATCGGCTTTGGCGTCACGACAGGTTCAACTTCACCGGCAAGAGCGGATCTCAAGTCATTGAGCATCGTTTCCGCCTGCCGGATCTCCACTCCTTCGGCACGGGACTCGTGACCGCCGTACATTCTTTCAAGATGGGATATCTTCGGCACGACCGCAGTCAAATTCCGCTCGAATTCTTCCAATGACAGACAGGTGTCAAGCCACATCCAGAGATAACCATTGAGCGCGTCTCCGGTGAAGAGGATCTTGTCGGACTCATCGACAAACAGGGTTCCGCCCGGAGTATGACCTCCAAGTTCAATCGTGCTGATGACCTTTCCTCCGAGATCCCAAGACTTGCCTTCGTTAAAAAGTTTAAGTTTATAAGGCTTATAAGCTTTGATCCGCTCGATATTTTCCTTTGCCGCCTGCCTGTCATATTCAAAGTCCCTGAGATAGGACTCAACATATGCCTCAAGGTCGGGATTGTTAAGCGGATTCATTTCGTTTAAGAGATCCAGGTCCTTCTCAGGAAACCATACCTCCGTAAACTGATAATTCGCGCCCACGTGATCAGGATGACCATGCGTATTGACCACGATCAACGGAAGGTCGGTAAGGCCTCTTACCAGCCCGGCAAGATCTCCGACTCCGATACCGGTGTCGATCAGCATTGCATACTTGGAGCCGGTTACCAGATAGCATGTAGCGTTACCATGTTCGCTGATCATCCAGATATTGCCCTGCGACTGAGAAGGGGTGATATCTTTCACAATGAACCAGCCCTCCTGCTCATTGATGATGCCATGTCGTCCGCAGTCGGCTGACTTCGTACATGAAAACAATGCGAGTGCAATGATTGTAAGGTGTAGGATTCGTTTCATAATTCATTATTTTTATTTGTGTATACTTGCTCGAAAAGGTCAATCTCACGTCTGGATATTCCCAAACTAAGGGCAAGAGATCTCCATTTGCTGACGCCTTCGACTACCTCATTCAGGATGGATTCGGCTTCTTCCCTTCCGATCATATATTCCTTGCTGGAATCCAGAAGGATCTGCAGGTCGGACTCGTTTGTCGTCGAGTTGATCAGAAGGCTCTGATACCCGCTCAGTGTCGGATTCAGGTCGTAGGCTGGGGCGAGTGTCCATCCGCGAGGCGTCAGAAAGAAGCCGTGGTTGCGAAAATGGTCGTCACTGTTTCCGATGGCGATGTTGAAGGCGACGCGACGATAGAGCTGACGAAGATTGGCGCTGACATCACAGCTGTTCTGAATAACGAAATCGACAATGTCCAGATACCCGTTGCCGCTCTTGGCATCGCAGCCGTCGGTCAAGCCGAGGAGCGACATCGCCGATGCGAAATGCCGGCGTCTCCCCTCGCCGGTCCTATCGAACCGCCTTGACAGAAGGACGTGATACTTGTCTCCGGAATTGATCACGGTCGTTTCAGCAGCATTTACCCCGGCCTCTTTGGCGAGCAGATGGCTATGGTGTTCCCAGAGAGCGACATCATAGTCATCCCCCCGTGAAGGGAACTTTGCCACGCAAAGCCTTCCATCTTCATCGATTACGCCTGCCTTCGGACGCGCGCCCCCAAGTGATGTTCCCGGATGAAGCAGATGCCGGATCCATTTCTTGTCGGGCAGCTGATTCTTTTCCTCGCTCCGCTCAATTTCCATACTTGCCTGAACCAACGAGCGGATCTCCGCAACGGGAGGGATGCGAAGATATTCACTGCAATTGATGAAATCGCCATCCGGATCTTCCTTGAAGCGGAACCCGCCCATACGTGAGAAGTCGTCGATACCGACGAGATAGTCGAATGAGGACAGCCTCCTCACCGGCCTTTTCTCCTCTGCGGCCAGAATCTGCTCCCTGCGATTCAGAAGCATTCGCCCCCAACGGTCAGGCAGCGCATCGCCGAAGCACCCGAAGATGTCCTTTCCGGGCAGGGTGTACTGCTGCCCCGGATAGTTGTTGATGTCAGCGCTCAGGAATATGCCGCCATATTTCTGCAGCCATCCTTTGTCGAAATTGAAGGAATATGAGTCCGAGCCACGAAGAGATTCATAGCCCAGTTCGCCGACCTGCACGGGGCTGTCGAGCCAATCGAAATCCGCGAATATGTACAAGAATTTCATGGCCTATACCTTCTTTGACGCGCGTTCGCGATTAGTCAGCGCCAGATCCTGAAGCGCCCGCCCCATCTCGTCCTTCCGCGCGAGATGCAGGATGTCATCGTCCAACTGCAGGGCATACAGGACACGAAGATAGATACCGATTGCGACTGTAGGCGCGCCCTTTTCAACCCTGTTGATTGTAACGGGAGAACAGGTTGCACGCTCGGCGACCTGGGCGATGCTCAGGTTCCTGCGCAGCCTGGCAAGTTTGATCTGCTCGCCTACTGTCTGCATCTTCCGCTCGAGTTTGCGGGGCATCTTCGTCCCCATCGTCGCTTTGCTCATTTATTCACAACATTATATTCAGTGTACAAATATAAGCATTTTATTTATTTTATGATATATTGAGTGAAAATTCTTGCCAAATTCATTCATTATTCGCGATGTGAAGAAAACTGTTGCCATTGCCAGGTTTCGGCCATATCAGGAGATACCTTTGCGGTGCAGTTTCATACCTAAGGAAGATTCCTTCATTAGAGGGTCTTGAGAGAATCGAATTCAGTTCTCCCGTCACGTTCCTTGTGGGAGAAAACGGCAGAATTGCACGTCTACTGGCCAATTATGTCCTCGCCCGCCATTATTATCCGATGGTTGTCGTCCGCAGCAGGAAGAAAAAGAACTATCTGGAGGCGCTGCATCGATCGGATCTTGTCGTGGGAACTGTCCCAAGCGAGTTTACGTGATGCCAGGCACTTTGTCAACTGGTTCAAGAAAATGGTTTCGGAAGAAGTCAAAAAACATATCGACTTCATCATGACGAAAGGCGAGAACGTGTGATGGTATAACGGCCAGCACATCGTTTTCCGTAGCCATAATTCAGGCAAGATCCTGAATATACTTATGACTGAACTCGGAATCACCATAGCAAATCTTGCTCAGACCATTGGAATCAACACTTCCGCCGTCCAAAAGCACCTGAAATCCATGACGGACAAAGGATATATATCCCGTCGCGATAAAGACGGGCTATGGGATGTCTTCATCATTCCTTCAGTTTAACAGTATTTCACCTTAAAAGGTGATCAGCTACCACCTACTTCTTTTGCAATCCTGCTGCTAATCAGGTTGTCATAAACACATAAAATGCCTGACATGTTGATCTCAAAACGCTTTCTGATTATAATATCAAATCCATCTTTCTTTAGGAGCGTTCTGTCATGCTTTGGCAGTTAGCAAGAATACATTTGACTCGCATTGAAATTAAATTACTACATTTGTTCGCAAGCTATATAGCATGAACATATTAACTCTAAAACTATGGCCAAGTTTTACTGCGAATATTGCGGCATATGCAACACTTCGGTAAGAACTCTCACCGCATGCTCTTGTCCCCGTCACCCCGATGATCATGGTAAAGGAAAACATTCACCGGCATTGTAAAATTTCTCCCTAATAATTGTTATAAAATCTTTCCCTTATAATTAAATTTAAGAATGAATGAAGTACTTGATGGCGAAGCAATGGCCTTGCCGAATATAAAAACATTTCTTGATGATGAAATTTCATTCGTCGTTCCTTCATACCAGCGTGGGTATAGATGGACAGAAGAACAAGTTAGGCGGTTGATTGAAGATCTATCCGAATACCAGAAGGAAGAAGACGAAAAAGAAAGAAGTAAACAATGTCCTTTCTACAGTCTTCAAGTTCTTGTTGTAGAACAAAAGAAAAACAATCTCTATGAGGTCATATATGAGGTCATAGATGGACAGCAGAGATTGACCACAATGCTTTTGATGAATCAAGCGTTTCACATTGTAAAAAACATTGAAGAGTCAAGATTCCAGGATGTTATCATTAAGTCAAAAATGGGACTTGTTCCTAAAGGATATAAAATCACTTATCAGACAAGAAAAAGCAGTGACAGCAGTAACATTTGGCTTGAGGAGATAACTATGGCATACCTTCTTGATCAAAAAGAAGGAGGAATAACTCATATTGAAGAATTCAAGAAAAAGTGTAGAGACTATTATCACTTTGCTGAAGTACTTCTAACATGTATATCTTCATTAAAAGACAATAATATAATCAGTGATCTTAATACTTGGGAGACATTGTTCAAACAAAGGGCTAAGTTTATCTGGTACGACAAATCGAAAGTCGATTTTGAAGATTCGAACGAAATGATTTTTAACCGCTTGAATGCTACGAAGATCAAATTAAACAATGCGGAACTAATCAAGGCCCTATTCCTACAGAGTGGTGTATATTCACCTGAACGGATAATAGAAAGAGATCAACTTGCCATTGAATGGGACCATCTTGAAAAAAGGTTGCAGGAACCAGAATTCTGGATGTTTATCTGCCGAAGTAATAAAGCGACATCGTACGATACTCATATTGAATATCTCTTTGATATCATATCAAATAAGCAACCAGAACATCAACACAGGGAGAACTATACTTTCGATTACTATTATGATAAATACTTGCAAGCCCAAGATAAATTTGAATATGTGAAACAAGAATGGAAATATCTTAATGATTTGTTCCAAATACTGGAAGAATGGTATAATAACAGACATTTCTATCATCTGACTGGTTATTTGCTTGAGTACGGAGAGATAAATAAAAGGCCAATGACAATTCTGGATCTTATATCCCTTCTTTATGTTGATCCGGATAATAAAAAAATGTTGCCAAAGGATAAATGGCTAAATAAGCTAACCGAGCTAGTAAAAGACTCTTTATCAACTCTTACACCAAGTCAGCTCGTCTTTACAAACAAAGACATAATGATGAAGTTCCTGATGCTTTTCAACGTTATTAAGGAAGACAATCGTTCCAATCCAAATGCCAGGTTTTCCTTCAACGAATTTAAAAGCATTAAACTTGGTCTGCATAATGGCATGGTATGGCATCTGGAGCACATAGCTTCAAATACAGATTATGTTCCTGATCTAGACAAGCGTCAACAACTTGGACGCGATTTGATGGAGTATTTTACTGGTATAGACATACCGATAGAAGTTATAAAGGCTGATAAAGAGCTGTCCTTTAAGGGAAAATACTCTGATGGTATCCGTTGTCTTGGTAATAAGGAGCAAGAATTATGTACATTACTTTTAAAGCTTTTCGACGCTCTTCCCGAAGAACAAGCAGCCAAAGATGAGAAAGAGAAAGAACTCCAATCCGTATTTTCTAAAATTCAGCAGCATTTTGATGCCGATGATCCTCTTATTGAGGAAGTCAGGTGTGGCAATAGTGTCATGAACGAGAAAGATTTTATATGGAATTTTGTTCTACTAAACTCGAAGACAAATATGAGTTACGGCAATAGTATTTTCCCAATAAAACGTAAAAGAATCATTAGGGATGAAGATACTGTCTTTACTCCTATTGGTACACGCAACGTCTTTGATAAAGCCTATTCCCTTAAGCTTTCAAATCTTATTTCTTGGGGACGAAAAGATGCGAAGGATTATTGGGACGAGATCAACAGAACATTAAAGAGATTCCTACCAGTCAATTTCACTCTACCAGAATACATTAAACTATAATTATGGAATACAGTTCATCAGAGATAAAACATGCTACTTCGATGAGCTTCTTAAGGCTAATCGACAATCATATTATAAATGTTCCTGTTATTCAGAGAGACTATGTCCAAGGCAGGGAAACAGATGTGGTTACAGAAATACGAAAACAATTTGTCAAAGATCTTCTGTTTTATATCTCTGACAATAGCCAGTCTCATAATATCGATTATGTTTATGGTACAGTTGAATACTCTAATACTGAAGAGTCTAAGATTTTCATCCCACTTGATGGGCAACAACGGCTTACAACACTATTCCTTCTGCATTTGTATATTGCTGGAATGTCGAATAATTATGATACATTCAAAGAGAGGATAAAGGGGAAATTCAGATATTCGACTAGAAAAAGTTCCTCCGAGTTCTGTAAGGGGCTCATAAGTAGCAACGTTTGGAGTGAACTACTGATCATTAAGCGGAATTCTGAAAGTGGCACTGACATTAAACCCAGCAGAATCATAGAGAATCAAGGATGGTTTTTCCAGGCCTGGAAACAAGACCCGACGGTCGCTGGTATGTTAGTAATGCTGAATGAAATTGATGATCAAGTCAATTCTGAGAGTAAAATCAAGAAGGGCATTTCGTACGAGGAATCCTTTTCCGAATATATTAATAATTTATATATTAGACTCTTTTCCTCAGAAAAAGAACCGATTATTTTTCAGTGGCAACCTCTCGACGGATATACCCGGACTGATGACCTCTACATAAAAATGAATGCAAGAGGTCTCAAACTCACCGATTTTGAAATCTTTAAAGCCCTGTATGAAAAAAGTCTCAACCATAGCCCATCATTTAAAAAATGCTTTGAGGAAAATATTGATGGCTGTTGGAGTGATTTTCTATGGCGTTATGAACAAACCAATACAGATGCTGTTCTGGAAAGGATAATACGATTAATGATTGGATGTGGCTATTGTACTGAGGTCGCAAAGCCTAGCAAGGTTATCCTTGATAAAATATTCTGTTTTAATAAGCAGGATATTATATTCGCCTATAGTAGATTCTCTGACCTTGAGATTTTACACGACATTCATTTAAAGGAGAATCAAATTTCAGACAACATCAAGAGAATTGAGGTAAATATTGCAAATCATATCATTGATGCTATGTCGGCTTTATGTGGGGAAGATTCACCTCTTATCAAAGAAGAAAGTTTGTGTTTGCCATGGTATGACGAAAGAAATGAGATATCATATGTTTTGCATGAAAATCTTAGCAACATTGAATACGACCAACTTGTGTTTTTCTATGCTTATATCCGATTCATGGCACAATACAAGGGTGATCTTAAAACTGAGCTGCCTCAGTGGATCAGATTGATACATAATCTGGTGAATGCTACCAATATCAATGAATCTACCGATATGTCCGAAATGTTCAACTCTATAGAGCGAATACTGAAGGATATACATGATAATCCAATAATCGATTGGTTATGCACTAAACCTGTTATAAATAAGTTTTCTCAAAATCAAGTATTTGAAGAATATGTAAAGGCTAATCTTATAAAATGGGGACGAGATAACAATGAAGTACGTTGGAATCGTCTCATCCGTGAAAACGAGACCGATGAATACATGGATGGGCAGATTGGTTTTCTCCTTGTAATTAGTGGAGTATACTTAAATGAATTTGATTCATTTAACAAAGAAGATAGTGATAAGGCCTTGAAGATCCTTGATCAAGCATCAAAGAATTCTAGGAGAATTTTTTCACATTTCAAAAGAAACTTTACTGATAAATTGGTAGAGGATCACCTTCTTGAACAGACAATGCTTATTAATGGGATGTATCTACGACATAACACTAGCTCTAGATTAAACTTTTGTAACCGACCTTTTGATCGTGATAATAGTTGGAAAAAGCTATTAGAGGTTCCTTTCAAAGAGAAAAATAACGAGGGTATCAAAGCCTTTAAGCAAATCATTACCGCCAAATGGTCAAATGAGAATGATGCCATAGAGTCACTTCAAAATATGTATGACACATATCGTCAGAATCATACTCATTCCGATGAGTGGTATGCTCCTTTCTTAGGCCCATATGGCAAACAATTGATTGACATTTGTTCTCAAGGATTTATACATAAAAACAATGGACACATAACCCTGTTGCATCAGAGTCAGATGAACCATTATCACTCTGAATTACTTAGCCGTGAGTTGTTTTTTGAATTGAAATCCGAATATGAAGAATATGACTTCATCCATTATGCAAGTGTCCGCTCCGGAGAAGAAAATCCAGGAATCTATTTTGAGATTTTGATTTGCAGTATTCCGGTCACAATCTTTATTTATCATAAAAGAGGTTGGAGGCTGGAGATTTATGATAAATCAATGCTCAACAAGTTCTCGAATACGGAAAATTGGCCAAAATGTGAAGTTGAACTTAGAGAAATATTAGGTAAGCCTGTGGAAGACATCAAAGAATATGTTCCAATAGATAAACAGTACATAAGAGATCTTCTTTCAAGGGTTAACTCAAATAAATAATCAATTATTACATGATAGCTTGTACTGTCTACTTTCAGCATGTAGCGGTTAACCGAGATCCTCTGCTTGTCTCCTCGCATATGGCTTCAATCCTGAAGGCGAATCCCTAAATTATCGATTCTCCACCCATGACGATTATTCGTGAATCTGCGGAGAGTTTCTATAATGTTTCCACACGAGTTATCTAGTACGAGAAAAGATGGAGACCCATGTATGGGGAGAAGACCCTTCATGAGCAATCGCACGGCGAGAGTTTCCTGAACTTTATCAATACCTTCTCGAAGACTGGGATCTTCATCATAGACGAGCCAAAAGCAACCCTGTCGCCTAACCGTCAGTTGTCCCATTTCTCCCACATCATCGAGATGGCTAGGGAGGGTTCTCAGTACATTATAGTCACTCACTCCCCCATCTTGATCGCTATACCAGGAGCCGACATCATCTCGTTCGACACGTCGCCCATCAGCCACATCGGATACGAAGAGACTGAGAGCTACAGAGTCACCGAATTGTTCATCAACCACAGGGAAATGATGGTCAAGAACCTCACTGATGTCTAGCTATTAAAGATTTCTGATATTTAACGCAAGAAGGGTTCGCCGTGCGTTTGTAAGTGCGGTTGACGAGGTCCAGCAGCAGCGTGTTTTGGTGTTGCTTTTTCATACGGTGCAAAGAATACATCACCCTGCTGTAGTTTGGCATTTGTGAGACCTATCTTTACAGCATCATCAAATAGGGTTTTTATGGATATGAACCGTTTACCAAAATACAAATTGCCGAAACTGAGTTTGCCGGAAGACTATGACGACCGAGTAAAGTTTGTCTTCATCGATCATATGGCCCTTGACCCACTCTTATGGGATTAGTCCTTTATCCCGTAGAATCTTCATCATGGCTAAATCCTCTTCAGTAGGGACTGGCGCTGTTTGTGTCGTCTCAACTGATTCGTAATCAGCCACCCATTTATTGAAGAGTTCCTTTATTTGGCTACAGATCCTTTTATCGTTCTCTTCAATATTGTCTAGATCCCACTCTTTCAACGATGAATTGCCCAATTTCCGGCAGATCGCAATTTTCGACTCCCTGTATTTTTCTTTCTTCTTGTCGAAATAATTGTTGCTTGCAGCGATATTCAGTTTCTTCTCCAACGGCAATTTATTCCCGATGTGTTCCAACGTTTCATTGGCCTCTTCCTCGCTTAAGGTGTAGTATTTAGTATCCCATTTTTGGGGGAAAATATGCTCAATCTCCCAGTAGGTTGGGAGCAAGTCTTCCTGTTTTTCTTCCCGGTAGGCCAGAAGCTTCAGCATCATCCTCTCAACCTTTTTATTCGGCTTTGTAAGAAGAGTATCCGTCCTTATGTTTTCCGCCTGTAATTCGAATTCATCATCCGTTTTCTTTTCCTCGAATCCTGCCGGGAAATCCGGGTGACAGGTATTGATGATCTGAGCGTTAAGTTTCAAGATATCGCCTTTTACGGCGCTGATTGTCGGAGCCTCGAGGAAACGTGTCAGCAGCATAACAAGGAGTTTCCGGAGAAACTTCAAGAACAACTCCTCAAAGTCCTCCCGGTGCTTGTATTTCATATAGAAAATGGAAACAGGGTACTTCCAGAATTCATTAGAGTATGAAGACAGACAGTCAAGCGTCTTTCGAATATCGATATTCCGGCTCCAAGATTCATCCTCAATCGAATCACGTCCGTTGACCACTTCCCACAGGTGCAAGTTTTCGGCCAACTCGTCAATCACTTCAACAGATAAACGATTCTTATTCTTTTCCAGATAATATTTTCTGACGCCAGGGGTTGTCGTTTTTGTGTCCCCCTCTTTAGCGCGAAGATAAAACATATGGTAGTAGAAAAGTGACTGAATACTTTCTGATACTTTTTCCGAATCGTATTCAAGTTCTTTCCATTTACCAATGAATGTCTTTTTGTCAGAATCATCAAGCCCTTTGTAGATGTAGGACTTGAAAATATCGGCATCTGAGAGAGGCAAACCTCTATTGTTGAGCGTATTGAAAATCGTCAGGGCGGTTTCCTGGTCATCCGCGCCTATGGGCAGCAGAATAGTATAGTTCAGCAACGCGTTGATGAAATTGTAAATTTGGTGCGGGCTGTTTTTCGACTTCTCTGTATAAAGACCGATGAATGTATTATAGTTCTTCGAGTAATTATCGGTCGCCCCTTCTTTTGTTTCTCCGGTCTCAAGTATCTTTCTGAGAAGCCGATTTCCCCTATCTGATACTACATCAGACTCCAGAAGCATCTGCTCCCTGTCCTCTTCTCCTGTCATCTCATCTACTTTCCAGAGGGCAGGTTTAATCTTCGACATGAAGTTCGAGACTTCCTTCGTCTGATTATCTTCTTTTTCCAACATGGCAAATACAGCACGAAGGAGTAAGAACAAAGAGGTTATTCTCTGTTGTCCATCGATAATCTGGCGGAAGCCCTCTTCTTTATAAGAAACAACGCAGCCCAGGAAATAACTTCTGGCTCCATTGGGTTGGGTATGTTCTATAGAGAAACTCCAGATATCATCAAACAGTGTGGATATCTCATCATCACCCCAGGAGTATGGACGCTGATACTCGGGTACTAAAAAAGGTGTTTCCTGGCCACTCTGTAACAACTCCAGAACAGTTTGTTTATTTACATCAATATTTGCTTGTGCCATTTCTCCAAAGATTCGTTAAAAAATTAATATTTCTATTTAGAACATAAGTCAGACAAATTTATGAATTCTATCCAAACATTTTTCATTGAAATCAACGATTTTCAATAAATGTTTGATGCAAATTAAAGAGTTCGTCCTGCCAAAACTTGGCAGCCACAAATAATTCTTCATTTCAATACTCAATGTGCGTGCCGACATGATATGAAAGTTTTGAAAAATTATTGCATCCTGCCACTTTTCGGCAGGATAAATGATTTCCTTTGCTTCGTAAAATTAGAACAGATGAGCAAAACCATTATCGAAAGAATGTGCAGCATCGCTGAAAAGATGCGTCCTGAGGACGAGAAGAGCGGCATGCCTATTTCCAACATAAAGAAGGCTGCTGCTGACATTCGGGCCCTCTCAAGGACTCTCGAAATGAGTCCCGTCCAAGTAGTAATACTCACTGCCATAGTCCAAAAGGCTGCGCGTTATAGCGTGTGTGTCAATGACCTGGCACAAGAACTCGGGCTGGAATACCTGAGGTTTCTTACCTATAACAAGGAGACAGAAGGGCTCCGGAAGCGCGGATATATCCGCATCAACAATGATGGGGACATTGTCATGCCCAAATCCGTCTTGACCTGTCTAAAAGAGAATACGCCGGTGAAGCCCATTCTTATGACCGGACTTGATGCCGATGAACTCCTTTCCCGAATCAAGCGAGCGCTAACAATTCGCGAAGAAAATCAATGCACTACTCAGGAACTGCTTGACGAAGTGAACCTATTGATGGAACTAAATCCGGACAACAGTGTTTCGCGTTCTATCAGAAAAATTCAAAAGGACATTCCCAGAATAGAGGAAATTGTTCTTTATGGCCTGATATATCGGTATTATTTCGAGGACGATGACATGGTGGACTGGCACGATATGAGTGACTATCTGGACGAAGAAGACTTGGATCAGCTCAAGAGCATGTATAAAAGGGAGTTCCTTTCTTTGCAACTGAATGACATCATAGAATACACCGGCAGAGACGGTTTGATAGAGAAGGATTATTTCAGACTAAAAACTGAAGTGAAGGAGGAAATCTTTGCTGACACGGGTGGGCTTTGGATAGAAGAACAAAAGATCAGTGCCTCCCGAAAACTGCTTGCTTCGGAGATTATGCCCAAAATCCTGTTTTATAACGACACTGAAGGGCGGCAAGTATCCCAACTCAAGAAATTGATGAGTAAAAGAAACTTCAATGAAATACGCGAGAGGATGAAGAACATGGGCCTCCGTACCGGATTCACCTGCCTTTTCTACGGTGGTCCGGGCACCGGCAAGACAGAGACCGCCTACCAGGTCGCAAGGGAAAGCGGCCGTGACCTCTTTATTGTGGATGTCTCCAAGGTCAAGAGTTGCTGGGTTGGTGAAAGTGAGAAGAACATCAAGGGTGTTTTCGACAAATATCGCCAGACTGTGAATGCTGGCGGAGAAGTGCCGATTCTGCTTTTCAACGAAGCGGATGCGATCTTTGGAATACGACAGGAGGGTGTTGAGAGAGCTGTGGATAAAATGGAGAACTCTATCCAGAATATCATTTTGCAGGAGATGGAGGATCTGGAAGGCATCCTGATAGCCACCACAAACCTGACCGCTAATCTGGATAAGGCTTTTGAGAGGCGCTTCCTGTATAAGATCAAATTTGAGAAGCCGTCTCAAGAGGCGAAAAAACAGATATGGAAGGCCATGATGCCTGAACTCTCTGAGGCGGATGCCCGATACCTTGCAAGCAAGTTCGAATTCAGTGGCGCCCAGATTGAGAACATCGTGCGAAAAAAGACCATACAGAGCATTTTATATGGTTCCGAACCATCCAGAGAAGAATTGCTCGGTTATTGTTGCGAGGAAGAGAGAGGGGCAGGCACCCAAAGGACAAGAATTGGTTTCTAAGAATGTCAGCCTCTAGCAGTACAATTCGCTCCGATTTGCCGCTTTTTTGCAACACTGCCATATTTTGGCAAATTATTACCTTACCTTTACAGTCAGAAATATGATAATAAGATTTGAAAGAAAACAACAAAAACCTGATATATGGCAAAGAACTATTTCGACAGGTACGTATGGCTGATTGACACCGTCAACCGATACGGTCACATCTCAAAAAAGGAAATCGACGAAATGTGGTACAGATCTTCGCTGAACGAAAAACGCGACAAGGAGCTTCCCGAGCGTACTTTTCACAATCATCGCGCAGCCATCCTCGATACCTTCGGCATCGAGATCAAGTACGACCGTTCGCTGGGTTACTACATCGCCAACAGCGACGACGTAGAAAGCGACGGCATACGCCGATGGCTGCTGGATTCGTTGTCGATGAACAACCTCCTGAACGAGAGCCGGGATATGCGCGACCGGATCCTCTTTGAGAAGATTCCCTCCAGTCAGCGCTGGCTGTCCGTCATCGTGGATGCAATGCGCGACAGAAAAACGGTAGAACTGACTTACCAGAGTTTCTCGCGGGATGAGCCGCACACCTTTGAAGCACATCCCTGGTGCGTAAAACTCTTCAGACAGCGCTGGTATATGCTGGCCAAGAGTGAAGGCTATGATGAACCGCGTATCTATTCATTGGACGAGCGGATGATCAATGTGGTGCCTTTGAAGAATAAGCTGCGGGTCCCGACGAAGTTCGATGCAGAAGATTTCTTTTCCAATTACTTCGGCATCATCGTCGGTAACGATTGCAAGCCGTCGAAGGTGGAATTGAAGGTGGTGGCCGATCAGGTCAAATATTTCGAATCCCTGCCGCTGCACAGGTCGCAAAAGCCGGTCGATTCCACGCCGGAATATACCATCTTCCAGTATCATCTGGTGCCCACATTCGACTTCAAACAGGAAATCCTGAGCCGTGGCCCCAAGGTGCAGGTCCTCACGCCCGAATGGTTCCGAGACGAAGTCGCCGGAGACGTCAAAGAAATGGCAAAGCTCTATGAATAGGGTTTATTTTACCTGTTACATCCAGGGCGAGTAAAGGTCTGGCTTTCGAATAATGAAAAAAATTATCTTTACATAAATGGAAACTAGAATGGACAATCGTCAACGAATCTACACGCTCCGCGAGATCGCCAAGTGGGTGTATGTCAACAAAACAGAGGTAAATATCCCCGACCTGCAACGGGGTCTTGTATGGAAAGCGCGCCAGATGGAGCTCCTCTGGGACTCTATACTGAGGGGCTTCCCCATTGGATCGTTCATTCTCTCCGACGATAAGGATAAAAAATACTTCCTCATGGACGGCCAACAGCGCTTGAATGCGATCGCTACGGGGTTCGGCACCTCCGAAAGGGATGTGCTGCTCTGGCTGGACATCCATCCTGCAAAGCAGGAGAATAGCACTCGCGCCTTCTGGGTGAAGGCAACGACGGCGGCACATCCCTGGGGGTTCAACAACAATGACGACTGCTCCATGCTATCCTCGGCTGAACGTAGGAAGGCCCTCGAGGATTTTGGGATGAAGGGGAGAAACATCTATCAGGAGCAAATCAGCCTTTTTGATACATGGCCGGTGAAGGCCAGGAAACCGATTCCGCTACGCTTCTTCCTCGAAGCACCGCTTGATAGCGCTCAGTCATTCGCAGATGCCATCATCAAAAGCTGTGGGGAAAGGGCAGGCCTGCGTTGGGCGCAACTGAGCGATGAAGACGTTATGATTATCAAGGAGAAATACTACAATGTGTTCAAGAATCTCGATGGCTACACCGTCCAGTGCGACATCCTCTCGCATACGGTCATTGAACGGGAGTCTTCGGAGAAAGATGAAACCCACGAGACCACGTCTCTGGAGATTCTCTTCAATCGACTCAATACCGGCGGAACCAGGATCTCGCAGCATGATCTGAACTATTCCGCGATCAAGGCATATTGGCCTGATATCAAGAAAGTCAATGACACAATCGCAAAGCGATACATGCCACCCTCAAAGCTTGTGATGCTCGCCTTCCGTCTTGCACTAACCAAGATGGACAGCTCGAAAGGCCTCTGCAATCCCCTTTCTGTACGCCAAATCCGAACCCTCGCGATGAATTCCGAAGCGAAAGATTGCATTAACAGAGTATACGACCATCTCGATGACATAATGAAGAGGATCGATGAGTGGCTCTACGTCTACGACGGGCAGACGAATACCGATCCTGAAAGAATGCCTGCGTACATCCGGACATCCATAGCCCACAAATCCCCTGAGGTCTTCCTCCTGCTGATGTACCTCGCATCGGAAGACCTAGACAAAAGAATGCAAATCTCCCCTTCCGAGGTCAGAGGTCTCGCACTATTGCTTCACTGGTTTAGCCTGGACCAGAAGAATGCTGTGGGGGTTGTCTTCGGTAATATTCATTCCGGCGGAAATGAGGAGATGACTCTGCGGCTCCGGAAGGCACTGTCCGAGTGTACCGGTAAAAACTTACTTCTACCGGTGTTCTCTCCCGATGAGATGCACCAGTTCATTCAAATCAAGGCAAATCCTGACTGGAATCCCTGGAGCGCAAAGGATTACGCACCCTGGTACGATTTCTATTCTCGAATCTCCGTGTGGAGCAATTCCGAGGCGCAAGAGATGCTTCTGTATGCCCAGCGGACGTTCATCAATACACACTTCTGTCTGTACGACCCGGCCAGAGAGGACATGTGGGGCGAGTATAACCGCCCATGGGATTACGACCATATCATCCCGCAGAACTGGATCAGGGAAAGGGGGCGTGCACGCAGGGAATTCAGGGACTACTGCAGCCACTGGGTCAATAGGATCGGCAACATCGCTGCTATTCCGTTCGAAGACAACCGTTCAAAGGGTGACAGAGATTCATACAATGTCTATGAGAATAACGCTGATGCGCTCCTCTTCGATAAGGCATTCCTGGATCTGTCCAAACTCGGCGCGAAACTAACTGAAAATTCAGAAGGGAGCTATCGTTTTGCGGAAGTAATATTCAAGCGGACGCTTGACATCTATCGCCAATGCTATGCGTTATTCGATGCCTTACTGAAAGAGACAAGCCTCACAGATCTTCAAGCCCGCCGCCGAGAGATGATGGAAGCCCTCGCTCTCAGGCTCGATGGAGCAGAAACTGTTTATGTCGCCGGGAACGGCGACGCCAGGGGCGGCGGGCTCTGGCGGGATTATCCCATCATGCGGGATGCCGACTGGGCGCGCGAGTGGCTTAGTGTGGGTGTGCGACGGAGAGACAAGTATTTTATCTGCTGGGCATGGGGATGTAAGAAGAACTATTTTGAAATCGGAGTTCGGAAACTTCCTGGAAGGGATATCGAGATGGACACATCGGATCTCCCCGAAATGGATCCTTCCTACAGGATCGGTAGGGGGCACTGGTGGTATGCCTATAAGGAAATGTCGGAAGACACGAATGAAGAGAAGATCTTCGACGAGATAAAATCGATCTTAACACGTTTCAGGACTGAAGACTAACGCATTTGAAGGGATCCCCGCTCCGATAGCGAACGTCGCCTATACCGGTTGAAAAGGCTCACGTATTGCTGTTTCACCAAACTCGTAAAATTAGATTAGACAACAAAATCGCAGCCTATCAAATCTCCACGGTTGCCTGAGACTCACAGGTACGGGCCATGCGGAAGAACTCTCCCCCGAAATTCTCAAAATAGGTTCCGCCGTGACTGACAGGAACGTACGTGAGTGTGAAGAATAAGGAAACTAAAGTTTCGCAAGTAAAATAAGACGAAAAAAGCCAAAGAAGATTTCCATATTAAATTAAAAATCAACATATTAGAGTTATCATACAAAATATAGTCCTTAGCCTATGAACAAAAATACCGAAATTATTTCTGAACTCAAAAGCCTTTTGAGCAAAGACGACAATAGCAGAGCGATAACAGCAATCATGAACACGATGGAGCGCATACGCATCGATGAGAGGCAGATTGGTTTCGGGAAGAACCCCAACTGCAAGATGACCTGCGCCTAGACCCTTCAGCTGATGGTCCTCTTCCCGTTCTTCGCCGTGAAGAATGCCGGGAACTACATCGACAGCGTCCTTGAGAAGATCTTCGGATGCAGGAAGGATGTCTTCTACCGCTTCCTGTCGCACCCCGACATCGACTGAAGAAAGGTCGTCCACTCCATCAACAGGAGGCTTCTGAGTCGTATCTCCGTCAGGACCGATGCAGGGAGAACGAGAACCCAGTGTGCATAATCGTGGACGACACCGAGATGGAGAAGACCGGCAAGCACTCCGAGTTTCTCGGGATCGTCAAGTTCTGCCAGACGAAGTACGGCACACAGTGGGGACGATGACCGCCGGTGCGATTGTCTCCAAACTTGTCAGGATCAAGGCTGTTTAGTACAGTCGCAAACATAAGTTCTATCATGCTTCAATCATTGTGAAGTTCGCCGGGGCCGACGTCCGGTTGTTCTTTTACCGCAACGGAAGGAGAGGCGCCTGGAACGCCCTGCTGTCGACAGACACGTCTCTGGATGCCTTCAAGGCCTACAGAATATACTCCATGCGCTGGGCCATCGAAGTGTGCTTCAAGGAGATGAAGGGACTTGTAATAAGTAACTTTGCTTGTACATTTTTTGGCAAAGAAGAATGTACAATTTTTGGTAAAGTAAAATGTACATTTTAGCCAAAGAAACCCAAGGCATCCATAAATTTGTAAATCACTGCAATTACAAAATCTATGGATGCACAAGGACTCGCGAGTTCACAACGGAAACTCGTTATGTGGTACAAAGTTAAAGAATTTAAATCAAAAGGCCTGCATTGCACGCAGATTGCTCAAGAACTTGGTCTGCATCGTCACACTGTGGAGAAGTATGACAAAATGACGCTGG
>LSQX01183206.1_pt1 | contig 97037 bp, 80 predicted proteins | sample 654561 | NCBI WGS metagenome assembly LSQX01 (sample SAMN04489861, study PRJNA283612) | anaerobic digester metagenome | isolation source: 4 biogas reactors fed with cattle manure at either 37C or 55C with and... | place: Denmark: Kongens Lyngby | collected 2014 | reverse complement strand
ATCGAGGCCGAAAGGTATCGCAGGGTTTGGAATAAGAGAATGGGCGTGCAGTGGGTGTGGTGTCATCCATGATCGCGATATAAACACGGCTAAGAACATTCTCGCGGCCGGGCATGGCCGTCTAGCAGTAGGAGTCTCCGTCCTTTAGTGCGGCAAGGATCTCAAGTGCGACTAAGCATCTCTCGCAAGCGGCTAGCACTACACTGTAGAATAGCGTTGTTTAATCACGACTGATTTTTTGTCTTAATCATAAAAAGGAAATATAAATGACGACTGTTACTTTTAAAGGCACACCTGTGCGCATTGATGGCCACTTTCCACAAAAAGGCGAGCAAGCGCCAACGTTTAGCTTGGTGAATAAGACGCTAGATGATGTGAGTTTGTCGAGCTTGAGTGGCTTTCGTAAAGTTTTAAATATTTTCCCCAGCATTGATACGCCTACCTGCGCGACCAGCGTGCGTAAATTTAATGAAAAAGCGGCCAGTTTAAAAAACACGCGAGTGCTGTGCATCTCAGCTGACCTGCCGTTTGCTCAAGCACGTTTTTGTGGTGCAGAAGGCTTGGATCGCGTGCTGATGTTATCAACTATGCGTGATCCTGATTACTTTCAATCCTATGGCGTAGATATCGCTGAAGGTCCATTAGCCGGCTTAGGCGCGCGTGCTGTGATCGTTTTAGATGAAAACGATAAAGTGTTGTACAGCCAATTGGTTGCTGAAATTGCTGATGAGCCAGACTACGAACGTGCGTTAGCTGTTTTAAGCTAAGGCTGTTTGTGGCGCGGTATTGATTGTAGGTTGATACCGCGCCAAGGCGTTACAGTGGTTGCTCTATCGCTGTTGTGATTCTCGCCAATGTGAGGACGCTGTTGGACTTCGCTATACCTGATCTGCTCAGGTGTTCGAGTATCAGGTTGGCTGCTTCTGCAAAATTGACTCCGTTCCAGACTAAAAGTACTAGGCTTGCCGTACTCTTGGTAAATTGAGCGTAAAGACGCTGCTAAGCGGCGCGAAGGCTGCTATCTTTCATGCTCCCAAGGACTGTGAATGATTGATATGTCTGATTCTTCTGTAAGCGCCGCAAAAAAATCCTCGAAAAAACTTTGGCTTATTCTATTGCTGCTCTGTGTTGCTGCTGGCGCGGGCTGGTGGTGGTCGCAAAACAGCGCCGACTCGGCTAAGCAAGGCCCGCGTATGGGTGGCAGCTTTATGGGTAAGGTGCCGGTCAATGCGCAGCAAGTGCGTCTGGATCGTTTTGCTGTGCAGCTTAAAGCCTTGGGTACGGTGACGCCGTGGAATGCGGTGAGCGTGACCAGTCAAGTGGCAGGCGAGTTGGATCAGGTGTTGTTTACTGAAGGGCAGTTTGTCGAGAAGGGCACGCTGCTGGCGCACATTGATCCCCGCAGTTATCAAGCTGAGTTATTGCAGGCGGAAGGAGCTTTACAAGAAACCCGTGCGCAGTTGGCCAGTGCGCAGTTGGATCTAAAGCGTTATCAGGGTTTGTATAAAGAAGACTCGGTGGCTAGACAAACTTTAGAGCAGCAACAAGCCATCGTTGCGCAGTACCAAGGCACCTTAAAGGTGCGCCAAGCACAGCGCGATGCCGCGCGTTTGGATGTGCAACATACACGTATTGAAGCACCGATTTCTGGACGTTTAGGTTTGCGCGCTTTGGATGCAGGGAATTATGTCTCGGCCGGCTCAACGGAATTGGTCACTATCACCCAAGATAACCCCATCGCGGTCAATTTCACCATTCCTGAGCATGAGTTGCAGGCGGTGTTGCAGGCCTATCGACAAGAGCAGCCCCTGCCGGTGCAGGTGTGGAATCGTGATGAAACTGAACTGCTGGCTGAGGGTGTACTCGACAGCATTGATAATCAGGTGGATGTCAGCACTGGCAGTGTCCGTTTAAAGGCGCGTTTTGCTAATCCTGAGCAGGTTTTATTTCCCAATCAGTTTGTTAATGTGCGTTTGCAAGTGACAGTGCATGAGCAGGCTTTATTGGTGCCGGCTGATGCCATTCAGTTTGGCAGCAATGGCCGTTTTGTTTGGCAGATTCAAGACGACGATACCGTGCTGATTCAGCCGATTGAGATTCTGACCAGTGATGGCACACAGAGTATGCTGCGATCAGGCTTAGAGGCCGGTGATTGGGTGGTGGTAGAAGGTGTGGACCGTTTACGTAGCGGCAGTAAGGTTGAGCGTGTCGCGCCTGCTGGCAGTGAACCTGAGCCGGTGCCCACCGAGGCTTCTGTGCCGGAGCAGACATCTCGAGGCGCAGCTCACACCGCTCAGCAGAAAGCAGCACAATGAATATCTCCCGTCTGTTTATCCTGCGTCCGGTTGCCACTACGCTGTTGATGCTGGCAATTTTTTTAGCGGGGGCGATTGCTTACCGTTTATTGCCTGTGGCGGCTTTACCGCAAGTGGATTATCCAACCATTCGCGTGCTGACTTTGTACCCAGGTGCCAGTCCGCAGGTGATGAACAGTGCGGTGACGGCGCCGCTGGAGCGTCAGTTTGGGCAGATGTCGGGTCTTGCGCAAATGTCGTCGACCAGTTCGGGTGGCGCTTCAGTGATTAGCTTACGTTTTAGTTTAGACATTGAATTAGACGTGGCCGAGCAGGAGGTGCAGGCGGCGATCAATGCGGCGAGCAACCTGTTGCCCAATGATTTACCTGCACCGCCGGTGTATAACAAGGTCAATCCGGCCGACAGTCCGGTGCTGACTTTAGCGATCAGTTCGGCCAGTATGCCGCTGCCGCAAGTGAATGATTTAGTTGATACGCGTATGGCACAAAAGATTGCGCAAATCAGCGGGGTGGGCTTGGTCAGTGTCGGTGGGGGGCAGCGTCCAGCGGTGCGTATTCGTGCCAATCCACAAGCCTTAGCTGCGGCCGATTTAACCTTGGCCGATGTACGCAGTGTGATTACCCGCGCCAACGTAAACCAGCCCAAGGGCAGTATTGATGGACCCTCACGCATTACCCAATTGGATGCCAATGATCAGCTGCGCTCAGCCGAGGATTATGCTGACCTGATTGTGGCGCATAAGGATGGCCGCGTGCTCAAGCTGGCCGATGTGGCTGAAATTATTGAGGGCGCGGAGAACAACCGTTTAGCCGCTTGGGCCGATCTAAATCAAGCGGTGCTGCTCAATATCCAGCGCCAGCCTGGTGCTAACGTGATTGAGGTGGTGGAGAGCGTTGAAGCTTTACTGCCGAGTATTATTGCCACCTTACCGGCCAGCCTTGAAGTCAGCGTACTGACGGATCGCACCCAAACCATCCGCGCCGCGGTCAGTGATGTGCAATTTGAGCTGATGCTGGCGGTGGCCTTGGTGGTGTTGGTGACCTTTTTATTCTTAAAGCGCCTCACGGCCACATTAATTCCGTCAATCGTGGTGCCTTTGTCGCTTATTGGCACCTTTGCTGTGATGTATTTGGCTGGGTTTTCTTTAAACAACCTGACCTTGATGGCTTTGACCATTGCCACAGGCTTTGTCGTCGATGACGCCATTGTCATGCTGGAAAACATTGCGCGGCATATTGAACTGGGGGAAACACCGATGAATGCGGCGCTCAAGGGCGCCAAGCAGATCAGTTTTACCTTGGTCTCACTGACTCTGTCGCTGATTGCAGTGCTGATTCCTTTGTTGTTTATGGCGGATGTGGTCGGGCGCTTATTTCGTGAATTTGCCATTACCTTGGCGGTGGCGATTTTAATTTCGTTGGTCATTTCCCTGACCTTAACCCCGATGATGTGCGCGCGCTTATTGCGTGGCGGCAGCCCAGACGAGGATAAAAACGATTGGCTGCACCGCACCATTGCCCAGTATGGCCATGGTTTACGTTGGGTTTTGCGTCATCAGGTGCTGACCTTATGGTTTGCTGTGGGGACTTTTGTCTTAACCGCCTTGCTGTGGATCTGGGTGCCTAAAGGTTTTTTTCCCGAGCAAGATACTGGGGTAATTCAGGGTATTTCAGAAGCGCCACAAAGCATTTCTTTTAGCGCCATGAGTGAACGCCAGCAGCGTTTAAGTGCGGTGCTTTTACAAGACCCTGCAGTGCAAAGTGTCTCCTCGCAAATTGGTGTGGATGGCGATAATCCGACGCTGAATACCGGGCGTATGCTGATCAACCTCAAAGCTTTTAATCAGCGCGACGTGTCGGCGGCCGAAGTGATTGATCGCTTACGCCCAGAGTTGGCGAAGGTGCTAGGTATCCAACTGTTTATGCAGCCGGTGCAAGATCTCAGTATTGAGGATCGCGTCAGCCGCACGCAGTTTCAATTCAGTTTGGAGTCGGCGGATGAGCAGGAATTGCATACCTGGGTGCCGACCTTAGTGTCTAAGTTGCAAAGCTTGCCGCAGTTGCAAGATGTGGCCAGTGATTTGCAAGCCAGTGGTTTGCAGTATTACTTGAATATCGACCGTGATTTAGCCGGACGTTTAGGCATCAGTATTGCCACTTTAATCGATGCCTTGTATGACGCCTTTGGTCAGCGGCAAATCTCCACCATCTTCACCCAAACCAGCCAGTACCGTGTGGTGCTGGAAAGTATCAGTAATCCCAATGATGCGCTGGCGGCCTTGCATGATGTGCATGTACGCGGCACTGATGGGCAGGCCATACGTTTAGCCAGTTTGGTAAAGGTGGAAGAGCGCTCCGCGGCGTTATTGCTCAATCATATTGGTCAGTTTCCCGCGGTGACAGTGTCCTTTAATCTGGCCGAGGGAGTGTCGCTGGGTGAGGCGGTGGAATTGATTGAGCAGACCGAGTTGGATTTAGCCATGCCAGCCTCGATTCAAAGTAACTTTCAGGGTGCGGCTGCAGCGTTTCGCGCGTCCTTATCCAGTACTTTGCTGCTGATTCTGGCCGCGGTAGTGACCATGTATTTGGTGCTCGGTGTGCTTTATGAAAGCTATATCCATCCGCTGACCATTCTTTCGACGCTCCCTTCGGCGGCGATTGGGGCTTTGCTGGCGCTGTTTATCACGGGCAATGATCTGAGTTTGATTGCCATTATTGGGATTATTTTGCTGATAGGTATCGTCAAGAAAAACGCGATTATGATGATTGACTTTGCCTTGGATGCAGAACGCCATCAGGGTTTAAGTCCAGAGGAGGCGATTTATCAAGCGGCACTCTTGCGTTTTCGACCGATTCTGATGACCACACTGGCGGCCTTGTTTGCGGCTTTGCCTTTGATGTTTGCCAGTGGTTCTGGGGCAGAGTTGCGTCAGCCCTTGGGTTTGGTCATGGTCGGTGGCTTATTGCTCAGCCAAGTGCTCACTTTGTTCACTACGCCGGTGATTTACTTATTCTTTGATCGCTTAAGTACCCGTACTAAAGCACGTTTTAAACTGGGCGCTGCGTCGTGAATCTGTCTGCGCCCTTTATTCAGCGCCCGGTTGCCACCATGCTGCTCAGTGTGGCGATTGTTTTGCTGGGGATTCTCGGCTTTAGGCTGCTGCCCGTAGCACCGCTGCCGGATATGGATTTTCCCATGATTACCGTGCAAGCCAGCTTGCCTGGTGCCAGTCCGCAAGTGATGGCCGCGACTGTAGCGACACCCTTGGAGCGCTCGCTGGGCAGTATTGCTGGGATCAGTCAAATGACCAGCCGCAGCGGTCAGGGCAGCACGCGGATTATGATTCAGTTTGATTTGGGCCATGATATCAATGCCGCCGCCCGTGAAGTGCAAGCGGCGATTAATGCCGCGCATGAATTGCTGCCCAGCGGTATGCGCAGTATGCCCACCTACCGCAAAATGAATCCGACCCAAGCGCCGATTATGGTCTTGGCGTTGACCAGTGAGGTGCTGGAAAAAGGCCAGATGTATGACTTGGCCGACAGTATCGTGGCGCAAAAGCTCTCGCAAGTGCAGGGCGTGGGCGATGTGCAAATTGGTGGCAGTTCTTTGCCTGCGGTGCGCGTGGAGCTTGAGCCGCGGCGTTTAGAACAGTACGGGATTGCTTTAGATGATGTACGGCAAACCATTGCTAACGCCAACCAGCAAAAACCTAAAGGTCAGTTGGAGCAGGGCAATCGTCATTGGCAAATTCAAGGCAATGATCAGCTGCACAAAGCTGAAGACTATGCGCCGCTGATTATTCGTTATTTTGATGGGGCGGCCCTGCGCTTACGTGATGTGGCTACAGTCACTGACAGCGTGGAAAACCGTTATAACAGTGGCTTTTTTAATGCTGAGGACGCGGTGCTGCTGGTGATTAACCGACAAGCCAGTGCCAATATCATTGCCACCATTGAGGCAATTCAAGCCGAATTGCCGGCCTTACAAGCGGTGTTACCGGCCAGTGCTAAGCTGGAAGTGGCAATGGATCGCTCGTCAGTGATTCGCGCCACCTTGAAAGAGGCTCAGCGTTCTTTATTGATTGCGACTGCGCTGGTGATTGGCGTGGTGATGTTGTTTTTAGGGCATTGGCGCGCGGCGGTGATTCCTGCCTTGGCTGTGCCGGTGTCGTTGATCGGCAGTTTTGCCGCCATGTATATGCTGAATTTTTCCCTCAATAACCTGTCGCTGATGGCCTTGATTATTGCCACCGGCTTGGTCGTGGATGACGCCATTGTGGTATTGGAAAATATCGCGCGGCATATCAATAACGGTAAAAAACCATTGCAAGCAGCGATTGATGGTTCGCGCGAGGTAGGCTTTACCTTGCTCTCGATGAATCTGTCGTTAGTGGTGGTGTTTGTTTCGATTTTGTTTATGGGCGGCTTGGTTGAGCGTTTATTTCGTGAGTTCTCGATCACCTTAACGGTGGCGATTTTGATTTCGCTCTTGGTGTCTTTAACCCTTACACCAATGTTATCCGCGCGCTGGTTGCGTCCCGAGCCGCAAGCCGAACAACGCAAAGCTAATCTGATCCAGCGTTTTGGGCTGCGCATTGCCGCGGGTTATCAGCGCTCTTTGGCGTGGACCTTAAATTATCAGCGCTGGATGCTGTTGGGTTTAGTGCTGACCATTGCCTCAAATGTCTGGTTATTTATGGTCGTACCAAAAACCTTTATGCCGCAGCAGGATACGGGGCAGTTGATGGGTTTTATCCGCAGTGATGATGGTTTGTCCTACCATACGATGCAGCCGAAAATGGAAGTCTATCGCCAAGCTTTATTGAAAGATAAAGACGTGCAAACCGTGGCGGGTTTTATTAATGGTGGCAGCAATGCGTTTTTAATTGTGCGTTTGAAACCTATTACTGAACGGCAGCATTCTGCGCAAGAGATTGTTGATCGTTTGCGCGGGCAGATTCCGCCCGTGGCGGGTTCGCGGCTGTTTTTAATGCCGGAGCAGGATTTAAATATGGGCCGGCGCGAAGGCAGTAGTACGGATAATGAGTATGTGTTGTTGGCCAGTGAACTGGATGATTTGCGTGTGTGGCAACCTAAGGTGCGCGATGCCCTAAAAGCCTTGCCTGAGTTGACCGATATCGACAGTAAAGAGGGCCGAGGTGCACAGCAAGTGACGCTACAAGTGGACCGTGCCACGGCAGCGCGCTTGGGTGTGGATATGGCGATGGTCACTTCACTGCTCAATAACGCCTTTAGTCAGCGTCAAGTCTCCACCATTTATGAAAGCCTTAATCAGTACAGTGTGGTGTTGGAAATTGATCCACAGTTTGTGGGTACACCACAAGTCTTAGAGCAAGTGCAGGTGATTGGTGACAATGGCGAGCGCATTGCTTTATCGGCTTTTACTACTTGGGAGTCGAGTTTAGAGCAAGATCGGGTGCAGCATGACGGTCAGTTTGCCGTGGAGAGTATTGGCTTTTCTTTAGCCTCAGGAGTGAGCTTAGAACAGGCCAGTCAGGCCATTGAAGCGGCGATGGCGAAAATTAATTTGCCCAATGAAGTGCAAGGGCGTTTGGGCGGCACGGCTGGCGCATTTCAGCAGGGGCAGGGTGCGCAAGGCTTAATGCTGCTGATGGCGATTGCCATTGTCTATTTGGTCTTAGGGATATTGTATGAAAGCTATATCCATCCACTGACCATTCTTTCAACCCTGCCTTCAGCGGGTGTGGGTGCTTTATTGGCGATTCAGCTGACTGGCGGTGAATTCAGTTTGATTTCGCTGTTGGGTTTGTTTTTGCTGATTGGCGTGGTGAAAAAGAACGCCATCTTAATGATTGATTTGGCTCTGCAACTACAGCGCGAGATGAAAATGACTGCCGAGCAGGCGATTAAGCAAGCCTGTGCGCAACGTTTTCGGCCGATTATGATGACCACTATGGCGGCGATTCTTGGCGCTGTGCCTTTATTGATCAGCAGTGCCGAAGGCTCAGAAACCCGCCAGCCACTGGGTTTAGCCATTGTTGGCGGTTTACTTCTCAGTCAATTGCTGACCTTGTACAGCACCCCTGCGGTGTATTTGTTTTTTGACCGTTTAAGCGCCCGTGTTCGGCGTAAGAAAACGCCAACCTCGATGGAAGTAGCCCATGAAACCGATCGTTAAACTCAGTCTATTGGCCCTTGCGGGCGTGCTGTTAAGCGGTTGTGCGCTGGGCCCAGATTACCAGCGCCCTGAAGCACAGCTACCGCTTGAGTTTCGTCATACGCCGGGCTGGAAAGTGGCGCAGCCGGCAGAACTGGGCACTGCGGTGGCGTGGTGGTCCTTGTATCAAGATGCAACTTTGGCGGATTTGCTGCAGCAGCTGAACACATCGAATCAAAACTTGCGTGCCGCAGAAGCGGCATGGCGTGAGGCGCGAGCTTTAGTCGGTGGCACCCGCTCAGGGCTTTACCCAAATGCAAACGGACAATTGGGCACTGCACGCAGTGGCAATGATCAGGGCGTGGGTAAAAGCAATGAAGTGGCGCTGGGCCTCAGTTGGCAATTGGATATTTGGGGGCAAGTGCGCCGTCAAGTCGAGTCCAGTGAAGCCAGCGCCCAAGCCAGCGCCGCTGAATGGGCCGGGGTGCGTTTAAGCCAGCAGTCGGAGTTGGTGCAAAATTATCTACAATTGCGCGTGATTGATGAGCAAATACGTTTGCTTGATGCCACTGTCATTGCCTATCAGCGCTCATTGCAGTTGACCGAGAACCGCTATACAGCTGGTATGGTGACCCGTGCTGATGTCAGTCAAGCGCTGACTCAGCTGAGAAATACAGAGGCGCAGCGCCTGGATCTGGATTGGCAGCGCGCCCGCTATGAACATGCCATTGCATTGTTAGTGGGCAGCACGCCCAATGCCTTGCAGGTTGCCAGGGTCGAGACCTTGCCCGCTTTGCCCGCCTTACCGATCGCCGTGCCTTCTGCATTGCTCGAGCGCCGTCCAGACATTGCCGCGGCTGAGCGTCGAGTGATGGCGGCCAACGCTGACATAGGCGTGGCGCAGACGGCGTATTTCCCCGACTTAACCTTAAGTGCCAGTGGTGGCTACCGCGGCAGTAATTTAGCCGACTGGATCACGATGCCCAATCGTTTTTGGTCGATGGGTCCGCAGTTTGCCATGACTCTATTTGATGCCGGCTTGCGTCGCTCTAAAGTTGAGCAAGCCGAAGCACGTTATGACCAACAGGTTGCGCGTTACCGTCAAACCACCCTGCAAGCCATTGGGGAAGTGGAAGATGCCTTGGTGCAGCTCAATGTTTTAGCTGAAGAAATTGCCGTGCAGCGTGAAGCCTTAGCCGCCTCGCAGGACAGCTTGCAGCTCACTGAAAATCAATATGCCGCCGGTATGGTGGATTATTTAGCCGTGAGCAGCGCACAAACCACAGCGCTCAATAGCGAGCGCAGCTTGCTCAATCTGCTGGCCACGCAACTGAAGGCCAGTGCACAGTTGATCAGCGCGCTAGGTGGTGGTTGGGACATGAATCTGAGCACTGTTGATTAGACAGTGTGCTGATCAGCGCTGGGATCCACCAGCAGGTCTAAATGGTGTTGAAAAATCAGTCGCTTTATTGTTACGTTGACGTTAACGTAAAGAAGCGCTGTGGCGTGATTTTTCTAACATCATAAGGATAAATACAATGGACGAAGGCTTTTGGCAGACGCGCTGGCAGCGTGATCAGATTGGTTTTCACCTGCACAATACAGTTAATCCGGGATTAGAAGCATATTGGTCACATTTGTCGATTCCCGTGGGTAGTCGAGTCTTTGTGCCTTTGTGCGGTAAGAGTTTTGATCTGTGTTGGCTGGCGGATCAGGGCTATAGGGTGCTGGGTGTTGAATTAATTGAAAAGGCGGTGATTGATTTTTTTAACGAGCAAAAATTAACCCCGGTGATTCGCCAGCAAGGACTTTTCACCTCCTATACAGCGGGTTCTATTTGTATCTTGTGGGGTGATTTTTTTGATCTAAGCGCAGCGGACTTAGTTGATTGCCCCGCTTTTTATGATCGCGCTGCTTTAATTGCTTTGCCCGATGATCTGCGCAAAGCCTACGCCGCTCATTTAAGTGCAATTATGCCGCAGCAGTGCCAAGGTTTATTGTTGACCATGGACTACCCACAACATCAAATGAAGGGCCCCCCTTTTGCTGTACCACCTGAGCAAGTTGAGCAGCTGTTGGGTGAGACCTTTGTTGTGGAGTGCAGCGAAGAGCGCGATATTCTTGAACAAGAGTGGCGTTTTAAAGCTGTGGGCATTACCCGTATGTTTGATTATGTCTATTGCGTGCGGCATCGTAGCCTCGTCTAATAAGGGCTGATCTTACGCTGGTGGGGCTGAATGGCTTTACTGCGGTATAGCCTATACTCTATAAATGTATATTTTATAGGTGGCGACAGCCGTCACTTTGTTGGCTAGACATGCAATGCATGACAGGAGTTGAGTATGACTGAGCAAATCGATGTTGATGTTGCCATTATTGGTGCGGGTACTGCAGGATTATATGCATTGCGTGAAGTGCGTCGTGCCAAGAAAAGTTTTGTGCTCATTGATAGCGGCCCATTGGGTACCACCTGTGCCCGGGTGGGCTGTATGCCATCAAAAGTGGCGCTGCATATTGCTGAGTATTGGCGTGGACAAAAAGACTTTGAAGGTTACGGCATCACGGGCGCAGAACATTTGCGCCTTGATAGCGCCGTTACTTGGCAAGCCTTGCGTCAGCAGCGTGATGTGTTTTCAGGGCGTGCAGCGGCCGGTGCTGAGCGTGCCGCTGGCAAACAGTTAATCATGGGCCGTGCGCGCTTTTTAGCTCCGACCTTGCTCGAAGTTGAAAGTGCTGCAGGCACCCAGCAGATTAACGCTAAATCGGTGATTATCGCCGCAGGTTCACGTCCAGTCATGCCGGGCTTTCTACAGCCCTTTGCTGAGCATTGCATCACCACGGATGAACTCTTTGAAATGCAAGCCTTGCCCAAATCCATAGGTATTCTGGGGTTAGGCGCTATTGGTCTAGAAATGGGCTTGGCGCTGGCGCGGTTAGGGGTTGAAGTGCATGGCGCTGATATGGCGCAAACCGTTGGTGGTATCTCTGATCCTGAAGTGAGCACCCTTGCTCTTGAAGCTTTTGCGCAAGAAATGCAGCTGTACTTGGGTGCGCCCGCTGAGCTGCTTAAAGCTGAGCAAGGCGTGCTGCTAAAAGCCGGCGATAAACAGGTTCAGGTGGATAAGGTGCTGGTGGCTTTAGGTCGCCGACCCAACACGGATCAGCTCAATCTGGCTGAAGCAGGTTTTGAATTGGATGAGCGTGGTCAGCCAATCTTTAATCCGCAAACGATGCAAATGGGCCAGCATCCGGTGTTTATTGTGGGTGATATCAATGGTCAAAGAGCCTTGATGCATGAGGCGGCCGATGAAGGGGCTATGGCCGGCTATAACGCCAGCCAAAGCACGCCAGTGGCCTTTAAGCGTAAAACCTCGCTGGCTATCGCTTTTACCCACCCGGATCTAGTCAGTGTTGGTGCGCGCTTTGATCAGCTCAATCCTGATGATATTTTAATTGGTAGCGCTGATACGCAAAGCAATGGCCGCAGTCAGGTGTTATCTGAACATAAAGGCCTTTTGCGTCTGTATGCCGATAAAAGCAGCGGTAAGCTGCTCGGCGCCAGTATGTTAGGCATGCGCGCTGAGCATGTGGCGCAGTTTTTAGCCTTGGCGATTGAGCGCGAAGAAAGCGCACACAGCCTCTTGCAGATCGCCTTTTACCACCCCGTTGTGGAGGAGCTTATCCAGGCAGCGGCGCAAGATATCGCACGGCATATGCCCGACCCATCAGGCTTGCCTTTGGGTTTGGTTTTAGCTGAGGCATAATCCTTTACACTCCAGGCCTGCTGTTGGGCGCTGCTGTTGAACACAGTGCGCCGAGCAGCAGGCTTTTTTGTGATTTCTAAAACGTTCATTCACCGCACAAGGATGCACGCGCATGCGCATTTTACACACCTCAGACTGGCATCTCGGTCAGCATTTTATGGGTAAAACCCGACAGGCTGAGCACCGCGCTTGGTGCGACTGGCTGGTGCAAAAAGTGCAAGCGCAGCACGCGGATGCCTTGATTATTGCCGGTGATATTTTTGATACAGGTACGCCGCCCAGCTATGCCCGCGAGCAATACAATCGCTTTGTGATGCAAATGCAGGCCACAGGTTGTCAGTTGGTGGTGCTCGCCGGTAATCATGATTCAGTGGCCATGCTCAATGAAAGCAAAGACTTATTTGCCTGCCTGAACACCCATGTGATTTCCAGTGTGGCGACCGAGCAGCTGGACGAGCAAGTGCTGGTGCTCAAGCAGCGTGATGGTCAGGTGGGGGCGATTCTGTGCGCCATTCCTTATGTGCGTCCGCGCGATGTGCAACGCAGTCAGGCGGGGCAAAGTGCGCAAGACAAACAAAGCGATTTACAGCAGGCGATTGCCGAGCATTATGCTCAGTTGTTTGCCAAAGCTGAGGCTAAACGTGCAGCCTTGGGCGTGCCCGTACCTATTGTCGGTACCGGGCATTTAACCACTGTGGGCGTGAGTCTGACGGAGTCGGTGCGTGAGATTTATGTCGGCAGTTTAACGGCTTTTCCCACTGATGCTTTTCCGGCTTTTGATTATCTGGCACTAGGGCATATCCATCGCCCGCAAAAAGTCGCAGGTCTTGAGTATATTCGCTACAGCGGCTCGCCCATTACGTTGAGTTTTGATGAAGCCAGACAGCAAAAAGAGCTGCTGCAGATTGACCTCACTGCCGAGGGTTTGCATAGCGTCACACCGCTGTATATACCGTGTTTTCAGCGCTTGATTTCATTGTCTGGCAGTCTTGCTGAACTTGAGCAGGCCTTTGCTCAGCTCGCTCAGGAACTGGACCCTAAAGCTGTGACTTGGCTGGAGATTCAAGTGCGTGCCGATGATTACTATGCTGACTTAGATGAGCGGGTCGCAGCGCTGTGCGCAGATTTACCGGTCGAAGTCTTACGTGTGCGGCGCTTACGTGGCAATACCCGTTCAGGGCTGAGCCGTGATTCCGGCGAATTGCTGGCTGAATTAACCCCCAATGAGGTGTTTGCCAAGCGCTTAGCTGGCGAAGAATTGAGTGAGGCGCAGATCACAGTGCTCAAGGGCTTGCATGCTCAGGTACTGGAGACAGTGCAGGAGGGCCAAGCATGAAAATCCTGAGTATTCGTTTAAAAAATATCAATGCGTTAAAGGGTGAGTGGAAAATTGATTTCACCCAGGCACCTTTTAATGGCAGCAGTCTTTTTGCGATTACTGGGCCTACAGGTGCGGGTAAAACTACGTTATTGGATGCCATTAGTTTGGCGCTGTACAGCCGTACCCCGCGGATGAGCAGCATTTCTAAAAGCAGCAATGAGCTGATGACGCGCCATACCAGTGATTGCTTAGTGGAAGTCGAATTTGCGGTCAAAGGTGAGGCGTACCGTGCTTTTTGGAGTCAGCGCCGGGCCCGTGATAAAGCTGATGGCGCCTTGCAAGATGCTAAAACTGAATTGGCGCATGCTGATGGCCGTATTATTACCGACAAACTCAGCGAAAAGCCCAAAGAGGTTGAACGTTTAACCGGTCTGGATTTCCAGCGCTTTACCCAATCGATGATGCTGGCGCAGGGTGGTTTTGCTGCGTTTTTAGAAGCCAATGCCAATGACCGTGCCGGGCTATTAGAGCAATTGACGGGCACTGAAATTTACGGCGAGATCTCGAAGCAGGTGTTTGACAGTCAAAAAGAGCACAGCCATATTTTAAACAACCTCAGCAGCCGCGCCGAAGGTTTGCAGCTGCTCAGCGCTGAGCAGTTGCACGAGACACAGGCCGAATTTGCCACGGCTGAAGCACAGGTGCTGGCGCTTAAGCAGCAGCAAACTCAGCTGCATCAGCAACAGCAGTGGCGCAGCGATTTAGATCAAGCGCAAAGCAGTCAGCAGCAGGCGCAAGCCCAACTGCACAGCGCGCAAGGGCAACAGCTGGCTCATGCCGATGATCTGCAGCGTTTAGCTGAGCATGCGCCGGCGGCTCTGTTGCAAGCAGATTATACTGCCTTAGCGGCCGCGCAGCAGCGTGTACAGCACAGCCGGCAGAGTTTAGCAGCTGCGCAGGATAAAGCGCGCCAGCACAGTCTGCAGGTCGAACAGCTGTCGTGGCAACGTTATCAATATGCTCAGCAGTCAGTGCAGAGCCTGAGTGCGCAGTTGCAGGCGGCCAAAGGGCAAGAGCAGCAGCTGTTAAGGGCGCGCGAACAGGTGCCACAGCATGGGCTACTGGCAGAACAGCTGAGTGCCTGGCGCACTCAGTTTGCCCACTTAAGTCAGCAGTACACTGCGATCCAGAGCGAGCAAACACAGCAACGCAGTCTTGCCGCTGAAATTACAGGGCTGAGCGCTGAATTAGTCCGCCAGCAGCAGCGTTATAGCCAGCAAGAGGCGGCGCTCAAGCCTTTAGATGAGGCTTGGCAGGCACAGCAACAGGCGCTAGAGCAGGTGCTTGAGCAACGCAGTGTCAGCGCTTGGCAAACGCAGCTCAATGACTTATATGCGCAAGATTCCGACTATCAAAGGTTGTCGCAGTGTTACACCGCTGAGCAGGCAAAGCGTACCGCGCTGGCCAAACAGGCTCAGCGCTGCAGCGAACTGGCGCTGCAGCTGCAACAGCAGGGGCAACAACGGGATGCCTTGCGTGCGCAATACCTCAGCTTAAAAGATCAAGTGAAAGACAAAGCACAGCTGCTTCAGCAAGAGCAGCGCATTGCTGGACTGGAAACCTATCGGGCACAACTGCAGGCGGATGCGCCTTGCCCCTTGTGTGGGGCTTTAGAGCATCCGGCGATCAGCGCCTACCAAGCCCTCGATGTCTCACACACAGAGCACGCACTGGCGGCTAAACAGGCTGAGTTAGAGTCTGTGCTTGAGCAAGGGCAGGCCTGTAAAGAAGGCCTCGCTAAACTGGGCAGTGCCCATGAGTTAGTACTGCAGCAGCAGGCGACCACTGATAGCGAATTGCAGCAGATCTTGGCTGAAAAAACGGCACAACTGACAGCTTTAGGTTTAAGTGACAGGCTAGTCGAAGCAGAGTTTACTCCGCTTATCGCCGTCTTTAAGCAGAGAATAGCGGCTTGTCAGCAGCGCTTAAGCGCCATTGCCACAGCCCAGGAAGCATTAAAACACAGCGAGCAGCAGTACCGGCTTGCTGAACAGGCACTGCGCGATCTTCAGCACAGCAGCCAAACGCAGCGCAGTCAACTGGAGCAGAAAACTCAACAAGAGGCTGATCGAGCCCAGCGTATCCAGACGCAGCAGCTTGAGTTGAAGCAGTTGCAGCAACAGCTCAGTGAGCAGCTGCAGAGTTTGGGCTATTGCTTGCCCGAGGACCCGCAGCACTGGTTGCAGGCGCGCCAGCACGAGGCCCAGCAATGGCAAGCGGGCACAGCACAGCTGGCAGATTTAAAGCTGCAGATCAGTGCCTTGCAGGCTGAGCTCGCAAGTGCCGAAACAGTGCAACGCAGCGCGCAAGCGCATTGGCAGGCATTGGCGGTTCATGCTGGGCAAGCCTGCCAGCCCGTGGCGGATATAGCGCAAGCCTTAGCCGATAGCCAAGCACAAGTGCAGCGCAGTGAAAGTCAGTTGGCCCAATTGCAAGGGCAAGTGCAGAGCCTCACCGAGGCTGTGACTGAAGCACAAGCGGTCTATGCCGCGCAGCAGACTGAGTGGCAGGCGCGCTTAGCACAGAGTGCTTTTGCCGATGAACAGGCCTTTCTCAACGCCGTATTACCCGCCGCGCAGGCCGAGCAATTGCAAGCGCTCAAGCAAGGCATCGACAGCGCACAGCATGAGGCCGCGACCTTGCTGGCGGCTGCGGCCCAGCGCATTGCTCGGTTAACCGAGCAGGCGCAGACTGAGCTGAGCAGTGCCGAACTGAGCCAGCAGCGTACCGAACTGGAGGCGCAGCTAAGTGAGTTGAATCGACAACTGGGCAGCCTGCAACACCGCTTAGAGACCGACAGCAACAACCGCATCACCCAGCAAACCTTACTCAGCAGTATTGAGCAGCAGCGCCTGTTGTACGATCAATGGCAACTGCTCAGTGGCTTAATAGGCTCAGCCGATGGCAGTAAATACCGTAAATTTGTTCAAGGCTTAACCTTGGATCATTTGGTCAGCCTAGCCAATCAGCAATTGAGCCTGTTGCATAACCGCTACCAGCTCAGTCGCCGCGAACAGGGTGAATTGGAAATTGAGATTATCGATACTTGGCAAGGGGACGCTCAGCGTGATACGCGAACCTTGTCCGGCGGTGAAAGCTTCTTAGTCAGCTTGGCTTTAGCCTTGGCATTGTCTGAATTGGTCAGTCATAAAACGCGCATTGATTCGCTGTTTTTAGACGAAGGCTTTGGCACTTTGGATAATGAAACCTTGGAAATGGCGCTCAATGCTTTGGATAACCTCAATGCTGAAGGGAAAACCATTGGCATTATCAGTCACGTTGAAGCGCTTAAGGAGCGAATCCCTGTGCAAATCAAAGTGCACAAAAGTGCCGGCATGGGCTACAGCCGTTTGGATGAGGCGTATCGGGTCAGTTGAGCGCTGCGCAGCGCTCTTAGCACGGGTTGTTGCGTATATATCTGCGGCAGAACATCTTATACTGTGCCAGTTAAAACACCGCATGTTGCACTATCTGTGCGCAAAGCTGTCCGAGTATCTGCTCCTAAAAACCGACAACTGAAAAATATAATGAATTCGATACCTGTAAAATCATGCTTGTTGTTATCTTGCGTGCTGTCTTTGCCTTCCATTGTGTGGGCTGAGCAAGATGCTGTGGCGGATAAGAACGCCGACACGCCGCAGTCAATAACACTCTCTTCTGTTGTCCATAACCTGGTTAAACCGGTCGCGGCTGAGCCGTATTGGTATGTGCAAACCAGCCTCTACACTCGGCACTTTAAGTCAAATCCTGAGCATAACAATCATCAAGAGCTGCTTGGTGTTGAGCGCCATACAGCAAACAGTTATCTGCTGGGTGCTGCAACCTTTTTGCACTCCTACGATCAGCGCTCCTACTACGGTTATGTCGGCAAACGCTTTGATTGGGTAGGTACGCCTTTTTACGGAAAGCTTACTGCAGGCTTATTGCATGGCTATAAAGGTGAGTATCGCGACAAAATCCCCTTTAATCGCTTTGGAATAGCCCCAGCGATTATCCCTTCAATTGGAATAACCTATCACCGGGTCGGGGTGGAGCTCCTTTTGCTGGGTACAGCGGCCACCATGATTAATATTGGCTTTCAGTTATAGCGTGTCTAGAGTTCTAGTCTTAAACTTAAACTTAAACTTAAACTCAAGCTCAAGCGCAAGGTTTACAAGGTCGTCGCGATTGAGCCGTTGCACCCTCAGGTGAATTGTTCGATCGCTCTCTGTCTTTATGCATAATCCTGCCAGCTGGCAAGTTACTTGCTTGTCTTAACGTGCTGTCTGCATGCTAATTTCTTTTGCCAGATATTTTTCTAAAATGCGCGCTGCAGTGATCTGCTTGCGCGCCTTTGTTTGCTGGCTAAGTCTCTAGAAACCTCCGTCCCTCTATGTTTTTTGGTCACAATTGGAAATATTTATTCACTTGAAGTTTATTTTTATGGATCGTTTATTTTGTTTTCTTCATTAATAATCTTCTAAAAGTATCTATTTGTTTTCAACTTCTTCTAAAGTGTCTTTTTTGCAGGTTGTTAATGGCGCCTACAAATGGCGAATAGACTAAAGCAGGGGGTTATCTTGCAGGCGATTAGCTTGTTAAATTCGCACTACCGCGCTGCACTTCAATCCACAAATAAAAATAAATGGTGAGCATTATGCAAGATGACAAAAAAAATGCTGCTGCCTATTGGTCGGCAAACTTACGCTTAATCGCAGGCTCGATGTTTGTATGGGCTTTGGTTTCATACGGCTTCGGCATTCTACTCAGACCTATGCTGTCCGGAATTTCGGTCGGCGGAACTGACTTGGGTTTCTGGTTCGCCCAGCAAGGATCTATCCTTACTTTTATCGTACTGATCTTCTTCTATGCTTGGAGAATGAACAGCCTTGATAAAAAATTTGGTCTTGAGGAGTAAAACAGCATGAGTCAATTTATGATGAATATGCTGTTTGTGGGCGGATCTTTTATCCTCTACATCGGTATCGCATACTGGGCCCGCGCTGGCTCAACAAAAGAGTTCTACGTTGCAGGCGGTGGTGTTCACCCAATTGCCAATGGTATGGCAACAGCTGCAGACTGGATGTCTGCTGCATCGTTTATTTCAATGGCCGGTATTATTGCGGCAACCGGTTATGCGAGTTCAGCCTATTTAATGGGTTGGACCGGTGGTTATGTGATTCTGGCAATGCTGCTGGCGCCATACTTGCGTAAGTTCGGTAAATTTACGGTACCTGATTTTATCGGTGATCGTTTCTACAGCCGTACAGCGCGTTTAATGGCTGTTTTGTGCTTGATTCTGGCTTCTGTAACTTACGTTATCGGTCAAATGACCGGTGCGGGTGTTGCCTTCTCTCGCTTCTTAGAAGTGAGCAGTGAAGCCGGTATTTGGATCGCGGCGGCAATCGTATTCTTGTACGCAGTATTTGGTGGTATGAAAGGTATTACTTACACGCAGGTTGCGCAGTATGTGGTGCTGATCATTGCTTACACCATCCCAGCGGTATTTATTTCACTGCAGCTGACTGATAACCCAATTCCGATGTTTGGTATGTTCGGTACGCACACTGAGTCAGGTGCGCCACTGTTACAAAAACTCAGTGAAGTATTGGTTGAGCTTGGTTTCCGTGACTACGCTGCTGATGTACCAAGTCACTTGAACATGGTGTTGTTTACCTTGTCCTTGATGGTCGGTACAGCGGGTCTGCCACACGTAATTATTCGCTTCTTCACCGTACCTAAGGTTGCTGATGCGCGTTGGTCAGCGGGTTGGGCATTAGTCTTTATTGCGTTGCTGTACTTAACAGCTCCAGCGGTTGCTTCGATGGCGCGCTTGAACTTGCTGACTACGGTGTATCCAGAAGCAGCAAAAGAAGTGGTGAACATGGACAGCTATGATCAAATTCTGGGTAACTCAATCCAGTATGCTGATCGTCCAGAGTGGGTTAAAACCTGGGAAGGCACTGGCCTGATCAAGTTCGAAGACAAAAACAATGATGGCCAAATTCAGTTCTATGATGACACCAACAAGGCTTTCGCTGTTGATGCTGAGAAACGTGGCTGGGCAGGTAACGAGCTGACGGTTAACAATGACATCTTAGTCTTGGCTAACCCTGAAATTGCGAACTTACCTTCGTGGGTGATTGGTCTGATTGCAGCCGGTGGTATTGCGGCAGCCTTATCCACAGCAGCAGGTTTGTTGCTCGCGATCTCTTCAGCGATCAGTCATGACTTGATCAAGAAAACCATCAATCCAAATATTTCAGAGAAAGGCGAAATGTTGGCGGCACGGATTTCCATGGCAGCAGCGATTGTGTTTGCAACCTGGCTGGGACTCAACCCTCCAGGCTTTGCGGCACAGGTTGTGGCACTGGCCTTCGGTATTGCTGGCGCATCAATCTTCCCTGCACTGATGATGGGTATCTTCTCTAAGAAAATGAACGATAAAGGCGCAATTGCGGGTATGGCTGCTGGTTTAGGCTGCACCTTGCTGTATATCTTCACTTACTTAGGCTGGTTCTTCGTAGCAAGCACGGCGATGTTGCCTAATACACCAGAGCATTGGATCATGGGTGTTTCACCTCTGTCCTTCGGTGCGATTGGTGCGCTAATTAACTTCATCGTTGCTTACGCAGTGTGCAGTGTGACTGCTGAAACACCGCAATACATTCAAGACTTGGTTGAGAGTGTGCGTTCACCTAAAGGTGCCGGCGGTGCGATTGATCATTAATGATCATCTTATACCTCGGTTGCATTAGTCACTGAGGCACGCAAGATAACGGGCCTCTTATTGAGGCCCGTTTTATTTAAAAAAAGAGATACTTATGATTTGGCATTTAGTTGCAGTATTTAGTGCAGGTTTAGGCGCGGCAGGCATCGCTTTTTTACTGCGGTCATTGTCCGGACAACGACTGGCTAAGTGGATTATTCCAGTCTTTGCTGGGATTGGTATGATGAGCTATCAAATTTACTTTGAGTACAACTGGTTTGATCACCAATCCACCCGTCAGCCGGACGGTGTTGTGGTCACCTCAAGCCAAGCCGGTCAAGTGTTTTGGCGTCCGTGGACGTATTTTTACCCCATCACCACTGTATTTACTGTGGTGGATACCAATAATCTACAAGTGCGTGAGGCCAAGGGTTTAACTCTGGTGGAGTTTATTGAGTACCGTTTTGAGAAAAAATACATCGATGTGGTTACTCATCAAGCTTATGTTATGAACTGCACTGAAGCGCAGATCATTGCGATCTCGGATGAGCATCAAGCACTGTCTAAGCAACCGCGCTCGGTTGATCGCGACAGTGCCTTATTTTTAGCAGTGTGCTCTACATCTAAATGAGCATGGCGCTTTGATGATGACAGCGGCAGGCTACAGGGTCTTTGATTGGATTACGCAGCAGGAGTTGCACTCATGTCAGATACGTTCAATGTTGCTCAGTTACCTTTTGGTTTCTTAACCGATCCTGAAAAAGCCTTGCTTCTCAGTCATGTGCAGCGTAAAGACTATCAATCCTTAGATATTATCCTTGCCGCCGGCGAACCCCCGCAAGGTGTGTTTGTGATTGAGCACGGTCGAGTGGCTGAGAGCGAGTGCAATACGCAGTCGGGCGAGCAACTGATCCAGCAGCAAGCGGCTTTTATGCATTATCAAGCCGGTGAATATTTCGGCAGTTGGTCAGTGTTTAACGGTAAAGCCATTCATAACTTTATTGCCGTGGAGGCCACTCTTTGTTATCTGATACCCACCCCCATCTTATTAGAGTTGATTGATAGTAACTCGCTATTTGCCGACTACTTTCAACAGAGTCTCAGCGTTAAGCGTGAAATCATTGCCCAGCATGCCCCCAATCAGGATATGGCGGAGTTTATGTTGGCGCGCATTGCTGACAGCACGATTCGTGAGCCGCTGATTGTTGAAGAGGGCACCTCAATTGAAGAGGCCACGCGTTTAATGCGTGAGCATAAGGCGGATTGTCTGCTAGCGAAAAAAGGTAATCGCTATGGCATGGTCACCGGTACTGATTTGCTCGATGCGGTGATTCTTGAGCATCGCCCTTTAGCTACTGACGTGTCACAGATTGCCAGTTACCGCTTGATCAGTATTCGCCCTGACGATTATTTGTTTAATGCGTTGATTATTATGACCCAACAGCGCATTGAGCGTGTGGTGGTGATGGATAGTCAGCGGCAATTGGTTGGCGTGATTGAGCTGACTGATGTGCTCAGTCAGTTCTCCAGTCATTCGCATGTGATTGGTTTACGCGTGGAGCGGGCGCAGAGTCTGGATGAATTGCGTGAGGCGTCTTTTGGCCTCACTGATTTAATTAAAGGGCTGATCTCTACTGGGGTGAAAATCCGTTTTGTGATGGAGTTGTTGGCCGCACTGAATAGCCGTATTTTAAGTAAATTATTTGATCTGGTTGTCCCTCAAGAAGTGCATCCGCATGTGTGTTTGATTGTCATGGGCTCTGAGGGGCGCGGTGAACAAATCATGAAAACCGATCAAGATAATGGCTTGATTTATCGTGATGGTTTAGAGTGGCCGCAGATGCACGAGGTGATGAATACCTTTAGCCAAACCTTGATTTCCTTTGGTTTTCCGCCATGCCCTGGCAATATTATGGTGTCCAATCCCGAGTGGGTGAACTCGACGAAGCAGTGGGCCGAGAAGCTTACCCGTTGGAGCCAGAGCTACGAAGGTGAGGCCACTATGAACTTGGCGATTGCCAGTGATAGCAAGCCGGTAGCGGGTAATACCGCGTTGTTTAAAGTAGCGCGCAATACCTTCTTTCGACGTATTCAGGATAATGATATTTTCTTTGCCCACTTTGCTAAAGCTTCGCTGCGTTTTGATACGCCGTTGACCTTTTTTGGCCGCCTCAAAGACAGTGCTGGCTTGGATATTAAAAAAGCTGGCGTGTTTCCTATTGTGCACGGTGTACGCAGTATAGCTTTAGAAAATAAGGTATCGGAAACCAACACCTTTAAACGTCTTGAGCAGTTAGTCGAAAAAGGCGTCTTGCAAAAAGAATTGGCAGATAATTTAGCTGAGGCGCTGAGCTATTTTGTGCAAGTACGCTTGCAGCAGCAGATTAAGCGTTATAACCCCGATCCTGGCGAATTCGATAAAGCGCCCAATGAAATTAATATCAAACACTTGACTGTTCTGGAGCGGCAGTTGTTACGCGACTCGCTGTCAGTGGTTAAAGACTTTAAAAAGTATCTGATCCATCGCTATCACTTGACCTTTTAGCGAGGGCGTTGTGCATTGTGTGCTGAGCTAAAGCAGCCTTTGTTAGTTACAGTCTGATGGGCGTAAGCAAGCCATCGCCATGGCGACTAAGCTGTCGAGTAAGGCAGGGGATTGCAGTTGCTCTGGAATATCGTCTTGTACCGAGCGGATCATGCTGCGTAAGCCTTGCCCGAGTAAATACGCCGCTAGAGCAGGATGCTCGGTGGTGACCTCATGTGCGTAGATGTGTAGCAAGGGTAGCCATGTCGCTTCGATAAATTCACCAGTACTGCGGTATTCGCCACGCCACATACCGAGGTGAAGGGCCGAGTGGTAACGCAAATGAAAGGCCTTATTCAATTTAGACAGTCGCGTTTCAACTCGAATAATATTGGCAAAAATGTCCCGCAGGGCAGACTTTAAGGGTATGCCAACCAGCTTTTTGCGCATCTCTAATACCTCAGCAGACTCCTCATCTAAAATCCGTTCGTACAACAAGGCGATGATCGCATCCTTGTTGGGGAAGTATTGATAGATTGAGCCGACGGCTACCCCTGATATTTCTGCAATATGGGCAACGGTCAGTGACGCCTCGCCTGACTCATCCAAAATCTTTAAGCAGGCTTGCTCCACGGCATCCACTAAGGCCCGCGAGCGTGACTGAGTGGGGTGTTTACGTAAGCTGGGTAATTGTTTTTTGGGTGGCTTGGTGCTCATGCTTGTGTACCGCTTTTTTATTGATGGAAATACGAGTGTTGTCTTTGTTGGTATGTTTTATATTTGATTTTTATCAATTCTATCAAGTGGTTACGAGTGTACCTGAGCGCCATTGGAATGCGAATACCTCAATTTTTGTAACCTGAGTATACTTATTTTCGTTGATCAAACAATGTCTAAGAGCGTAGTGATACGCTCCACAAAATCGGATGTTCCGACCCTATCGGGAGATTACCCATGACCTCATCTTTCACCGTTCGACCGCTGGGTCCAAGCATTGGTGCCGAAGTACTTGAATTGGATTGTGCTTCATTATTACTGCCAGAAACGCTGGCGGCACTTGAGGCGGTACTCACCAAGCATGAGGCCGTTGTACTGCATGTACCAGAGCTCACGCCTGAGCAACATTTGGCGGTTGCTCTGCATTTTGGTGAGCCGGAAGTTCACACCTTTTATCCCAATCTGGGCGAAGGGTTTGAGCAGATCACTGTGATTGATTCCAAATTGGGCGATCGAGCTGATATGTGGCACCACGATGAGAGCTTTCTGCCCAGCCCTCCAAGCGTGACCATGACACACGCACAGATTTTACCACCCGCTGGTGGTGATACGTGCTGGATCAGTATGACCACGGCGTACGATGCGCTGTCTCAGCGGATGAAGGACTATCTGGATGGTCTGTCTGCTTGGCATGATATGAATGGACCGATGTCAGCAGCGCTGCGGCAGAATTTTGTCACGCACGAGCGCTATCTTGAAGTGATTAATATGAACCGCCGGCACCTGCATCCGTTAGTGATTCAGCACCCTGATTCAGGTCGTAAGGCCTTGTATTTGAGCCCGACCTATACCACGCATATTGACGGACTGCCTTGTGCGGAAAGTTCAGCCATCCTGGCTTACTTGCATGCACATTGTCAGCAGGTCCACTTTGGTTTTCGCCATCGCTGGAGCGTGGGTGACATGGTGATCTGGGATAACCGCAGTGTTCTGCACAACGCCATCCTCGATTACAAGCCACACCAGCGACGTATGCAGCGTGCCTCGGTATTTGCTCGCGGGCCTTTTTACCTGTGATGAATCGACACTTATAACAATAATTTAAGAGGAATAACTATGTTGAAAGATACGCTGAACCACGAGTTGCTTGCCAGTTATGCGCCCAAACCCGGCCGTCATGCGTTATTGCCTGAGCTGAGCGCGCGGCAGACTGTGGCGCTCTTGTGCCGAGTGTTGTACCGCGAAGGTTACAACGACCATATTGCCGGTCATATCACCGTGCGCCTGGACGATGGCACCTACTTAGCTAACCCGTGGGAACTGACGTGGGGTGAAGTCACCGCCTCAGATATTGTGCGCCTTGATAAAGAAGGCAAGGTGATTGAAGGCGAGTGGAATATCACCCCAGCCATCAATCTGCATATGGATATCCATAATGCACGGCATGATGTGGATGTGGTGATTCACAATCACCCCGTCTGGGGATCGGTTTGGTCAGCCGCTGGACGTATTCCGCCGGTGTACGACCAAACCTCAGCCTTGGTGGATACTGATCCGGTACTCTATGACGAGTATCGCGGTACAGTTGAGGATCTCGAGTTTGGCCGTGCTGCAGTCGATGCACTGGGTTCAGCAAAATGGGCGCTGCTGGCTAACCATGGTGTGCTCGTGGTCGGTAACGGTATTCGCCAAGCGCACTTACGCGCCATCACCTTAGAGTGGCGCAGCCGCTTGGCATGGCGTGTTGAAGCGATTGGCGGTGGCACTCCTTTGCCTGCCGATGTTGTCGTGGCAACTGGCGAGCGTACCGATGCACATGGTTTCCCCTTCCTTTGGGAAGCCATGGCGCGTGAAGAAATCCGCCGTGATGCAACGGTGCTTGAGTAAGCTTTTTCATATTTGGAGCAGCATGGCCAACAGCCATGCTGCTGATATTTAATATATTCTGAGAACTGAGAATATGATGAAGCCGACTTTATTACTCTTATCCTACTTGCCTGACAGTTTGATGCAGCGTTTGCATGAGCATTTCGTTTGCCACCTGCATGCCTCACTGGATGCGAATCAGTTTATGCTGCTGGCGCCTACTGTGCGCGCTATCGTTGCCACGGCTCAATCCAGTGTGCCTCGCGCATTGATCAAACAATTGCCTGCGCTGGAAATGATTTCGATCATGGGGGTGGGGTACGATGGAATCGATCTTGAGGCGGCGCGTGAACACAATATTTGCGTGACCAACACCCCAGGATTATCGACCGAAGATATCGCCGATTTTACCATGGGATTGCTGCTGTGTGCCGCGCGTCAGATCCATACGGCTGATCAATTTGTCCGTCGCGGTGCATGGGAGACCGGGCGTTACCCGATGACGGCGAGGGTGTTTGGTGGGCGTATGGGTATTATTGGTCTAGGCCGTATTGGTCAAGCGGTCGCCTTGCGTGCACAAGCGTTCGGGATGAGCATTGCCTATACTGGGCGTACGCCAAAGACTGATGTGCCTTACCGCTGGTGTGATGATGCACTCGCACTGGCAGCCAGTGTGGACTATCTGGTGGTCTGTGCAAGTGCAGATGCGCAAACGCATGCCATGATCAATCAGGCTGTATTGGCCGCACTGGGGTCGCGCGGTGTGTTGATTAACATTGCACGTGGCTCGATCGTCGACCAAGACGCGTTAGTGACGGCCTTACGTGATGGAACTATTCTTGCTGCTGGACTGGATGTGTTTTGTGATGAGCCGCATGTTTCGCAAGCGCTAAAAGATTTACCTAATGTGGTTTTGACCCCACATATGGCGAGTACGACAGAGGCTAGCGTAGCGGCGATGCTGGATTTGACTTTTACTAATTTAGCGGCTTATTTTGCAGGTCAGCCGGTTTTAACCCCAGTGATTTAACTTCAGCGATCTGGCACCACTGCTACCCCGACAGCACATGTTTGTGTCGTCGGGGCATGCCTGTTATTGCAGTTCTCAGTCTATTGCGACACTCAGCCTTAATCGTGCTGGTAGGCTAGCTATGCGATACGTCTCTGGCTCACTCATCGAGTAAAATTCTACCCAAGGTGTGCTTGCCCTCAATGGTTGTACGGTTGATACGGCGACGAACACCGGGTGGCGTTCCTGTGGTGCAATGCATCGCGCGCCAGTTGTCCCACAGCACCATATCGCCAACTTGCCACTGGTGGAAGTAATGGAATTGAGGGTCACGAGTATGCGCAACTAAGCGTTTGAGTAAATCAATTGATTCATCATTTGACAGTCCGACTTTGTGTGGTGTCACCACGCGATCGAGGAACTGCTCGACAATGCCGAGCACTTTCATGCCGCTGATTGGGTGTGTCATCACCGCAGGGTAGACGGACTCGGGGAAATTAGGGAAACGCACGTCTGAAGGTTTTTTGGGGCTGTAAGGACCTGGCTCATAGCCCTCTAGGTCGACGTAGCGCATATTGCGTCGTTGCATGCTGAAAGCGTAGGCAACTTCGATGTTCTCTAGTAGGGCTTTGGTTTCATCATCCAGCGCCTCGTAGGCTTTAGCCAGATCGCCAAAACCGGTTAAGCCACCTTCACCGGCCACTTCAACCGAGGTGAGTACTGCGCCGTGGTTGGGTTTACCGGTGTAATGCAGGTCGATGTGCCAGTCGAGACGGCCAACAACAGTTTCGCCTTTATAGAAGGCAGTCATATGCTTATCTTTGTCGCCACCATTCTCCAGTTCGAATAACTCTGGATACTTATCTGAAGTGGTGGCCTTGAGCGGGTGCAGTTCCAATGGGCCGAAAATTCGACTGAACTCAATTTGCCGCTCAGGATTCATATCTTGATTGCGAAAGACTAAAACGCCGTATTCGTACCAAAGTGCGCGCAATTGCTCTTTTACCTCATCGGTAAAGGGCTGGCTAATATCAAAATCTAAAATCTCAATGCCAATGTTTTTTAGTGGTTTTATATTCAGTGACATGTGGTTACCTCAAGCGCCAAGGATTGTGGGGTCACGACGCAATTCGCGACGTGCCATGGCTTCCCAGAGAAACGGGAAACTGTTTGGATCAGGAAGACTGACTTCTTCGACCAATTCGTTCGGTAGTGGTTCTGCACCGCCGGCGAGGCGTGCTTCATAAGCACGTCGGCAACGCCATTCTAAGGTCGCAGCACGCAGGTGGGCTTGGCGAAGGTCACGCCCAACAACTAGAGCACCATGTTGAGCAAGCAGCGCCCACTTAGCATCGCCTAAGGCATCGATCAGCGTCGCGCAGGCCTCGTTCTTCGCCAGCATAGCGGCATTGACGTAATCGGTCTTTAACACGGCCTTGATCCTTTTGCTATTATTATGACGACCGATTCTATCGCCGAGGAAAGGCTAATGGATAGGATAATGCGGCCATAAAACAAGCCTTAAGGGACAATCTTGCGATTAATCAAACAATTTGCTGCGAAATTCAGAAGGGGTCAGACCGGTCCATTTTCTAAAGGCTCGCAGAAAGCCTGAGTGATCTGCGTACCCCACCTGCAAGGCGACTTGGGTCACCGATTGCGTCGGATCACTCAGTGCTCGGCGTGCGCGAATCGCTCTGACTTGGTCAATCAGTTGCTGGTAGTGCCACCCTTCTGAGCTTAATTTGCGCCTTAGGGTGCGTGGACTGCAATGCAGGATATCGGCAGCATCCGTCATGCTCGGAGGGTTGGCGGGGTCGTGGATGATTAACTGACACAGCCGCCAGGCCACATCACCCTGCTGACGGGCAATACTTTTTTCTTCACACAGCGCCGCGTAGAGTCTCGCACTTTGCGGGCTGGCATGAGGTAGCGGTTGGTCGAGCACGGTTGCATCAAAGAAGAGTTGAATGACTGGCGCATCAAACTGTACGGGGCAGTTAAAAATGGCCTTGTAGGCGGCGAAATGAGGTGGCATAGGGTAATCACAGCGTAGTTTTGTCACGGGCAATGGCCGTCCGAGTACCCAGCGAACAGTGGTCATGATACTGCTCAGCACATCTTCTACCGCCAGCAATCTAAACGCGTCTAAGCCTTCTTTGACGCTGACCTGATAGCAGCCTTGGCCATCTATTTCACTGAAGGTGGTAATGATTTCTCTTCCTGAAAAACGGCCTGGATAATTCTGGTAGCGCAAGCCGTTTTCTGTTGCTTCGCGCAACGTTGAGGAACTCATCAGCAGATAAGCGAGTTGGTCATAGGTCGCCAGTGATCGATGAAAGCCCAGTTCTAATCCGAGCCCACTGTTACCGGTGATACGTAACGCATCGGATAGCAAGGCCCTATGGGTTGCACGACTAATAGGAGTGTTGAGTTGTTCCAGATCGGTCAGTCGGTGAGTTTGCGCCAAAGACTGCGTGTCGACCCCTTGTGTAGATAAAAAGTCGAGAAGCCAAGCTACATATCGAGCATCGGTGTTGATCGGGAAGCACTCCTGTCAGAGGGTTAATGAGGTCGTTGAATCTAGCAAAATCGCTAATAATAGTACAGAACGATTCGCTTATGCTGTAAGAGACTGCGTGGTAACAGATGCTCGTATTGAAGCGCCAAGCACGCTGTGCACTGATGCGCGTGGGCGACGGGTTTTTATCCGCGTTAGGCGAGCGGTGACAGCACTCATCACCGCCGCAATGGAGCAGACTCTAGAACTTCTGCATCAGACCACCGAGGACGGGGTCAAACTGCATGCGTTGCAGTCGCTCGACAAACCACTGTAAGCCTTTACCGCTATTGTTGCGTTGCCACGCGACTGATATATCGACCGGCGGGCGCGGCACATCCAAGGTTAAGATCTCTAATTGACCTTGTGCTAATTGCTGCATAATGCGATGGCGCGGTAAATAGCCCACACCAAGCCCTTTGCGTTGTGCAGCTATTTTGTGTTCGATACTGGGCACATAAATACGGCTACGGCCATCCAGTAGCCCAGCGGAGCGCGTGGCTAACCGCTGTGAGCTGTCGGAGACAATCACGGTCGGGTAGTCCAAGATCGCGCTGGCGGGCAGAGGCGTGGGCAGTTGCGTTAAGGGGTGCCCAGCGGCAACTGCAAAATCAAAGATCACTTGGCCCAGTGCATGTTGGGCAAAACCTGACGCTGGGGCCGCACCTTCGGCGCCGATGACTAAATCACAGCGATCATCGATGAGTGCATCCCAACTGCCACTGAGGACTTCTTCGCTGAGGCGTATCTGGGTTTTGGGCTGGACGTGCTGGAACTCTTCAATCAGATCATAGATAGCGTCGCAGCTCAGTACACTCTCAATACAAATGCGCAACTCAACTTCCCAGCCATTCGCGGCTTGACGGGCCTGTGCCGCTAACGCGTGCGAGGCCTTGAGAATGTGTCGGCCTTGTTCGAGGACTAGGCGTCCAATGGCGGTCAGTTCGGCTTTACGACGGCTGCGATCAAACAGCTCAACGCCCAGATCTTCTTCGAGTTTATTGATAGTGTAAGAAACGGCGGATGGCACACGGTGCAACTCTTCTGCCGCAGCGGCAAAACTGTGACGACGCTCGATTGCGTCAAGAGTTTGCAAGGCATCTAAAGTGATAAGCAACGTCATAGTTCAGTTTTCCTGATCATAAAGGTCAAAACGTTCCGTTATTATCTGTTTGGCCTTTGCAATATAGTAGTTACATCAAACAACATAACTGATACTACTTGGAGACAACATCATGAGCAAAGCTTTAATTCAGCGCGTACTGACCACTGACAACAGCTTGAGCAGCTTGCTCATGCGCCTTAGCGCTGGGGCTATTTTCGCAGCGCATGGTGCACAGAAGTTATTCGGTAGTTTCGGCGGCGGCGGTCTGGAAGGGACGGCGCAGTGGATGGCTTCGATTGGTTTGCAGCCGGGTTACTTAATGGCGCTGGCAGCCGGCAGTGCAGAGTTCTTTGGTGGTATCGCACTGCTGCTTGGACTGCTGACGCGACCTGCTGCATTGGCACTGGCGATGACCATGCTGGTCGCCGTCATCACCGTGCACCTGCCTAATGGTTTATTTATGAGTAACAACGGTTATGAATTTGGCCTGGCGTTACTGGCCATCACTGGCGCTTTAGTCTTAAACGGCGGCGGTAAGCTTTCGCTGGACTCTATGCTCAGTGCACGCTTAGGCAACGGCCGCTCTGATTCATTCTAAGCTTCGGCGTCTATCGCCAACCTACATAACATAAGCACGCAGGCAGATGGTCTTCCTTCGTGCACGACTCTCACAGACAAATGGAGGCTCTAACATGGGCTTATTAGTAGACGGTCAATGGCATGACCAATGGTATGACACTGACTCCACTGGCGGTAAATTCGAGCGCAGTGAGTCACAATTTCGTAACTGGGTCACCGCTGATGGCAGCGCTGGACCCAGCGGCGTAGCAGGCTTTAAAGCGCAAGCCGGACGTTATCACTTATATGTTTCTTTAGCCTGTCCTTGGGCGCACCGCACCCTGATTTTTCGTAAGCTCAAAGGGCTTGAGTCGATGATTTCAGTGTCAGTGGTCAATCCGTTTATGCGTGAGCATGGCTGGACTTTTATCGAAGATACAGGCGTCGTTGCTGACCCGTTGTTTCAAGCCACCTATATGCACCAGATTTATACGGCGGCAGACTCTAAGTACAGTGGGCGTGTCACAGTTCCAGTGCTTTGGGATAAACAACAAAATGTGATGGTGAGCAACGAGTCGTCTGAGATTATTCGTATGTTCAACTCGGCTTTTGACCAGATTGGCGCGAAGCCTGGCGATTATTACCCAGAGGCGTTACGTGCTGAGATTGATCGTGTCAACGAGCATGTCTATGACACCATCAATAACGGTGTTTACAAGGCCGGTTTCGCCACCAGCCAAAAAGCTTACGAGCTGGCAGTGTTCCCCTTGTTTGCAGCACTGGATGAGCTTGAACACCGTTTCTCCAAGCAACGCTACTTAGTGGGCGACCAGATCACCGAAGCGGATTGGCGTTTGTTTACCACGCTGATTCGTTTTGATGCGGTGTATCACGGTCACTTTAAGTGCAATCTTAAGCAGATTGAAGATTATCCGCATGTGGCCGGTTATATGCGCGAGCTGTACCAGTGGCCTGGCGTGGCTGAGACGGTGAATATGCAACATATCAAAGAGCACTATTACCGCAGTCACGACACCATTAACCCCACCGGTGTGGTGCCAGCGGGTCCAGTGTTGGATTTTGCTCGGCCACATGGCCGTAAGTGATTGTTGCTACACAACCAAGCCGGCTGAGTGGCTATTGACTCGCTGCTCAGCTCGGTATCGCTTTACCCAGTGATTGAGGTGTCTTATGCAAGCGCTACAATTTTCTGCCACCGGCTCTTTAGATACGTTGCAATTACATGACTTGGCAAAGCCCGTGCCAGCCGCGGGCGAGGTATTGGTTGAGGTGCGTGCCACCGGCGTCAATCCTAGCGATATTAAGAATGTATTGGGCTTGTTTCCTTACACCACCACGCCGCGTATACCTGGCCGAGACTTTGCTGGCGTAGTGGTTGCAGGGCCTGAACAGTTGCTGGGTCAAGCCGTGTGGGGCGGTAGTGGTCAGGGTTTTGGTTTTTATCGTGATGGTTGCCATGCGCAGTATGTCACGGTGCCAGTCAACGCAGTCACGCCGCTACCCAAGTCGTTGACCTTTGCCCAAGCGGCAACCTGCGGAGTGCCTTTTATCACCGCTTGGGATGCGCTTGAGCGCAGCCACGTTAAAGCGGGAACGCGTTTGCTGATTATCGGTGCTGGAGCCGTGGCGAAAGCGACACAGGTTTTAGCCGAGGCGCGCGGTGCCGATGTGGTCATGGCGGCACGTCGTGCCGATGTTGTGCAAAGCTTGCAAGCGCAAGGTATTAATGCTTTTCAGTTGAGCGAAGAAGGGCAGTTGCCAGAACAGGCGCGCCAGCACTTCAAGCAGCAAGCGCCTGAAGTGATTTTTGAAACCACAGGTTTCTGGCTTGCAGCAGCCGTTAATACGGTCGATACCTTTGGTCGTGTGGCGATTATTGCCGCACCAAAGGATGGCGTGATCAGTTTATCGTCCTTGAATCTGTATCGTCGTGGCGGCTCAATTGTGGGGATTAATTCGCTGCTCTACAGCCTAGAGGAATGTGCGCAGATGCTTAAGCGTATCGGCGAAGCATTTGATGCGGGACTGCCCGCACCCAGCGGTTTTATCGAATTACCCTTGTCGCAAGCCGTGACAGCCTATCAACAGGTTAGCGCTGGCGCGGCAGAAAAGATTGTATTGATTCCATAACCCAGCATGTTTAGCTGATAACAATTAAATATCAGCAGGAGGTTTTACCATGATTGAACTACGACCTTACAGCGATCTTGGCGGCGCTCAACATGGCTGGCTGGATACGCGCCACCATTTTTCTTTCGCCGATTATTACGATCCAAAACGTATGAGTTGGGGCCAACTGCGCGTCTGGAACGATGACAGCATCGCCGCGCGCTCGGGCTTTCCAGCGCACCCACATCGCGATATGGAAATCATCACCTATGTGCGCAGCGGTGCGATTACCCACGAAGATAATCTCGGTAACCGTGGCCGCACTGAAGCAGGTGACGTGCAGGTGATGAGTGCTGGCACCGGTATCGCTCACAGTGAAATGAATGAAGAGGATGTGGCCACGCAGATCTTTCAAATCTGGATTATGCCCAATGAGCAAGGCTTACCACCGGCTTGGGGCACTAAGCCTTTTCCCAAGGGCGAGCGCAGTGGCTCTTTTGTCACTCTGGCCAGTGGTTTACCTGGAGATACTGACGCGCTACCAATTCGTGCTAATGCCCGTTTAGTCGCGGCAACGCTAAAGGCTGGGCAAAGCACCGAGTATCAAATTGCCCCTGGACGCAAAGTGTATCTAGTGCCAGCCAGTGGCCAGATCGAGATCAACGGTGTTATTGCTGCAGCCGGTGATGGCGTGGCAATCAGTAATGAATCTTTGCTCAAAGTAAGTGCTCAACAGGACAGCGAAATTGTGCTAGTGGATGTCGCATAAAACATGCTATCCATGTTCAGTATGAATGTGCAGTGAATTGTGCTGACCTTAAATTGAACGTTTAACAGAAACTTCCCCATAGGGGATGCTTGGCAAGTGATTTGCCTCGATTAGCAAACAGATCAACAAAGTTAAGTCTTAAAAGAGGAAACAAATATGACTAAAATACTGGTTCTTTATCACTCAATGTACGGCCATATCGAAACCATGGCCAATGCGGTCGCTGAAGGCGCGCGTGGCGTGGCTGGGGTTGAGGTGACGATTAAGCGTGTGCCAGAAACCATGAGTGCCGAGATTTTTAAGAATGCCGGTGGTAAAGCGGATCAAGCTGCAGAAGTGGCGACACCCGCAGAGTTGGCTGATTACGATGCTATTATCGTTGGTACACCAACGCGCTTCGGCAACATGAGCGGGCAGATGCGCAACTTCTTCGACCAAACCGGAGGGCTGTGGGCGAAAGGCGCGCTGGCCGGTAAAGTCGCTAGCGTATTCACTTCAACAGGTACCGGTGGTGGCCAAGAAATGACCATTACCTCAACTTGGACCACGCTCGCACACCACGGCATGATCATTGTGCCAATCGGTTACACCACGCCAGAGTTGTTTGATGTCTCACAAGTGGGCGGCGGCACACCTTACGGTGCATCGACGCTTGCCGGTGGTGATGGCTCGCGTCAGCCTGATCCACGTGAGTTAGCGATCGCCCGTCATCAGGGCGCGCATGTAGCTAAAATTGCCGCTAAGCTTAACGCCTAATACGCTGACTTAGCAGCTTGAGAAGAGCCGTACTCCTTTAATGGGGGGTATGGCTCTTTTTTATTGTGCGATTCAGCTGTTTTGTCTGGCACCAGTTGCTGTGCCCTTAGTGATATAAATCGCGCCCGATGTTTTAGCAGGCAGAAAATGTCAAAAATATTCCTATGCTGCGCTTGCGTCTGATACCTTTGCAGGGTTTTAACATACAACAATAAAAGACCCATACCTCTCTACCATGGCGAGCGTATGCAGGCTGAGGAATACGCATGAGAAATAATTATGATGTAGTCGTCGTCGGTTCCGGCGCTGGCGCATTTATGGCCGCTTTATCGGCGGCCAATCAAGGTGCTGCGGTATTGATGCTGGAAAAAGGCAGTCAATGGGGTGGCACCAGTGCAAAGTCAGGGGGTGGTATTTGGGTGCCTAATAGCCGCAATATCGTCCAGGCCGGTGTTAGCGACAGCGCGGAAGAGGCATTCAAATACATGCGTGCAGTGATTCCTGAAAACGAAGTCAGTGCTGCAAGTATCAATAACTACATCGCTTATGCGCCTAAAATGATCGACTTTTTAGAGCAACAGACCGGCTTAACCTGCACCCCCGTACAAGGTTATGCTGACTATTATCCTGACATTGAAGGCTGGAAAGCCGGTGGGCGTACCATGGATCCATCGCCCGTGGATGGCCGTAAAATGGACTACGAGATGCTCAGTCGCTTGGTGGAATCACCGCGCGCGTCTAAGGCTTTTAGCCGTTTTTCGATGAGTATTCTCGAAGGCGTGCAAATTCTAGCGAAAACACCCGGTTGGCAAAAAATCTTTATGGGCATTATTGCCGGCTATTTTAAAGACATTCCAGGACGCCTCAAAGGTCCTAGAGATAGACGTTTGACCCAAGGTAACGCCTTAGTCGCAGGCTTGTATTTTGCTGCGATGGATAAGGGCGTAGAGTTGGTATTGGAATCGCCAGTCACCGACTTAATATATGAAAATAATCGCGTAACAGGTGTCGTTGTTAAAGGTCATACGCAAATCACAGCGAACAAAGCTGTAATTATTGCCGCTGGCGGCTTTGAGCATAATAAAGCCATGCGCGAGACATACTTGCCACAACCGGCCACCTTTGGTCATTCCTCTGGGGTAACCAGCAATACGGGTGATCTGATTTTAGCTGCGGAAAAAATTGGCGCAAAGCTCGGATTAATGAATGAGGCATGGTGGGCACCAACCGCCATCACACCCTTTGGGCCTACAGTTTTATTCTCGGAAAAATCAAAGCCGGGTCTTATCATCGTTGATAAGAAAGGCCAACGTTTTATGAATGAATCCATCACCTATAATTCTTATGGTGATTGTTTTTACGCAGCGCACCAAAAGGGCCATGATGTATTTCCCGCCTACTGTATTTTGGATGCGCACTACCGTAAAAAGTATATGTTTGGCGGCGTGGTACAAGGCGAAGCCATGCCGGACTTTATGAGCAAGCAAATGATCGGCGAAGGGAAAATGCTGATTAAAGCCGATAGCTTGCAAGAACTTGCGCAGAAAATGGGCATCGACTACAACGGATTAAAAGACACCATGGACAAGGTGAAGAAGTATGCGGCTAGCGGTGTGGATGAAGAGTTCCATCGTGGTAGCGATGCACATGACACCTTATATGGTGACCCCGAGGTGAAGCCGAACCCCTGCTGGGGACCGATGGATCAAGGACCTTACTACGCCACCCAACTCTTGCTTGGTGATTTAGGCACTAAGGGCGGCTTGGTGATTAACCTGGACGGTCAAGTACTGAGGCAAAACGATGAGCCGATTCAAGGCTTGTATGCCGCAGGTAACTCCAGTGCCTCTATTATGGGCAGTAAGTACCCAGGTGCAGGCTGTACTTTAGGCCCAGCCATGACCATCGCATTTAAAGCCGGTCATCACGCGCTAGGAGTTGCTGTCTAGACCTGTCCTTCATTGCACACCAGTCAAGGCCCACTACTGCTGGCCTTGACTGGCGTTACCCGCTACTAGTCTTCTAATCCTTTTGCGTATCTGACTAGGGTGTTTTCGGCTTGAAATACAAAGTCGCACCGCGCTCTAAACCTTGCAGATTGATGTCATCACGCGGCACTTCAGCTTCGATCGTCTCGTCTTGGCCTGCGACTTTCATCGTCACCCGCGTAATTGCGCCCAAAGGACGAATATCACGCACGATACCGGCTTGGTGATCAGCCAGCGCCACGCTTGACAACAGCACTTCGTGTGGACGGAATTGGATATCTTGGTCGGCCACTTTTAAACGATTGGAATCACCTAAAAAGTGATAGACAAACTCACTGGCTGGGTTCTCATAGACTTCAGCCGGTGTGCCGATCTGTTCGATCACGCCTTTATTCATCACTACAATGCGATCGGCCACTTCCATGGCTTCTTCTTGGTCATGGGTAACAAACACTGAGGTCAGGTTGATATCTTCATGCAAATTGGCCAACCAACGGCGCAGCTCTTTACGCACCTTGGCATCCAAGGCACCAAAAGGCTCATCGAGCAGCAAGATTTGTGGCTCAACCGCTAAAGCACGGGCCAAGGCAATGCGCTGGCGCTGACCACCAGAAAGCTGCTCAGGATAACGGTCTGAGAGCCAATCGAGTTGCACCATGCGCAGCAACTCTTGGACTTTTTCAGCAATCACTGCTTCGCTGGGGCGCTCGCGGCGTGATTTCATCCGCAGACCGAAAGCCACGTTATCAAACACCGTCATGTGACGAAACAAGGCGTAGTGCTGAAAGACAAAACCGACATTGCGCTTACGTACATCGCGGCGTGAAACATCATCGCCGTTAAATAAAATACTGCCGGTGTCCGGTGTTTCTAGGCCGGCAATAATACGCAGCAGCGTCGTTTTACCACAGCCGGATGGGCCGAGTAAGGCCACCAGTTCGCCCGCTTTGATGTCTAAATTAATGTTGTTTAACGCAGTAAAATTGCCGAACTGCTTATGGACTTGGCGGACTTCAATACTCATGACTTATTCGTCTCCATTGTTTAGCTGACGGTTGATCCGCGATTCGCTCCACTGCTTGAGCAGCAACATAATCAACGCCAAAATTAATAGCAGGCTGGCAACACTAAAGGCCGCAACGTGGTTGTATTCGTTATAAAGAATTTCGACATGCAGGGGCAGGGTGTTGGTAAAACCACGGATATGCCCAGAGACCACCGACACCGCACCAAACTCACCCATGGCGCGGGCTGTACAGAGCACCACGCCGTACATCAAACCCCATTTGATATTAGGCACAGTCACATGCCAAAACATCTGCCAGCCGCTGGCACCAAGCAAACGCGCCGCTTCTTCTTCTTGAGTGCCTTGTTGCTGCATCAATGGAATCAGCTCGCGGGCGACAAAAGGTACGGTGACAAACAAGGTGGCTAAGACAATACCGGGTACAGCAAAGATGATTTGAATATCATGCTCAATCAGCCATTCACCAAAGAAGCCCTGCGCGCCAAACAGCAGCACATAGACTAAACCGGCGATGATCGGCGAGACTGAGAAGGGCAAGTCAATCAAAGTGATTAATACGCTTTTGCCGTAGAAATCATGCTTACTCACGCACCACGCGGCGGCGACGCCAAACACTAAGTTCAGCGGCACTGAGATGGCCACGGCCAATAGAGTCAGCTTTAAGGCTGAGATGGCATCAGCTTCCAGCATTGAATCAAAAAAGTGACCCACACCCATTTTTAACGCTTCGGTGAGTACGATAGCCAGTGGCAGCACTAAGAAAATAATAAAGGTTGCCCAAGCGGCAATAATCAGGGCTAAACGTGCCCAGCTAGGCGCATTGCGTGAGTTCTGATGTGAAGTGGTCGACATAGGGTTTCCTTAGCCTTTAGCAACGTAGCGTTGGAGAAGGTTGATCAGTAGTAATAAAACAAAAGACACCATCAGCATCATCACGCCAATGGCCGTGGCACCGACATAGTCGTATTGATCGAGTTTGACCATGATCAGCAGCGGTAAGATTTCTGTTTTACCCGGCATGTTGCCCGCGATAAAAATCACCGAACCGTATTCACCGACACCGCGGGCAAAGGCCAAGGCAAAACCGGTCAGCCAAGCGGGGAGTAAGGCGGGCAGTAAGATATGGCGAAACACTTGTAAGGGACGCGCACCCAAGCAGGTGGCTGCTTCTTCCAATTCGCGCGGGATATCCGCCAGCACGGGCTGAATGGTGCGCACCACAAAAGGCAAGGTGACAAAGGTCAGGGCCAAGGTGATACCAAAGGGTGTATAGGCAATCGCGATACCCAAATCGGCGGCTAAGCGGCCGACAAACCCGTTTGGCGAATAAAGAGCGGTCAAGGCAATACCTGCCACTGCAGTCGGTAAGGCAAAGGGCAAGTCGATCATGGCATCAATCACCTTGCGGCCGGGGAAGCGATAACGCACCAACACCCAAGCAAATAAAGTGCCGATCACACCATTTAATAGGGCGGCGATAAACGCCGTACCAAAGCTGAGCTTGAGTGCGGCCACTACGCGTGGCGCGCTAATAATGGCGTAAAACTCTGACCAGCTTAACTGCGCGGCATAAATAAACATGCCGGCCAGTGGGATAAACACCAATAAACTGAGGTACACCAAGGTGTAACCGAGGGTCAAGCCAAAGCCTGGGATGACGGGTGAGGAGCGTCGTAACATAGTGACTTGCCTTGTGTTTGTTTAAAAAAACAACCTATTGCAGAATATAGGCTGTTGTGACTCTTACAGAATTACTGCTCTTGATAAATCTGGTCGAAGATTGCGCCATCATTAAAAAAGCGTTTTTGTGCGCGTTGCCAGCCACCGAAAAAACCATCAATGCTGACCAATTCCAGCGCTGCAAATTGCCCAGCAAACTCTTTGGCAATCGCAGCATTACGTGGACGATAAAAGTGTTGTGCAGCAATCCGTTGGCCGACATCGCTGTATAAATAGTCTAGATAGGCTTCAGCTACAGCGCGGGTACCTTTGCGGTCGACGTTACGGTCAACCACCGCCACCGGTGGTTCAGCCAAGATAGAAAGGGAGGGCGCAATCATTTCAAAAGCATCCGCACCGTGCTCTTTTAACGTTAAATAGGCTTCGTTCTCCCAAGCCAGTAACACATCACCCATGCCGTTATTGGTAAAGGTATTGGTTGCTGCACGTGCGCCGCTATCTAAAACAGGCACATTGGCAAATAAACGCTGCACAAAATCTTGCGCCTGTTGCTCACTGCCATAAGCTTGTTTGGCATAGGCCCAGGCCGCTAAAAAGTTCCAGCGTGCACCACCTGAGGTTTTCGGGTTCGGTGTAATCACGCTAATACCAGGCTTAACTAAATCGTCCCAATCTTGTATCTGCTTGGGATTGCCTTTGCGTACTAGAAAAACAATCGTAGAGGTGTAGGGCGTGCTGCCATGTGGTAAACGATTTTGCCAATCTTTAGCTAACCAGTTGCCGTTATGGTGTAGCTGATCAATATCACCGGCTAACGCCAAGGTCACCACATCGGCACGTAAGCCTTCAGCGACTGAGCGTGCTTGTTTGCCTGAGCCGCCATGGGATTGTTGAACCTGTAAGGCCTCGTAGCCTTGCGCTTGCCAGTGCTGATTAAAGGCGCGATTAAAATCGCTGTACAACTCACGGGTCGGGTCATAGGACACATTGAGTAAGCTTTGTGCTTGGCTGGTAAGGGCGGCGCTGGCGAGTACCACGCCGGCAAAGAAATTAAAACTGCGCTGATAAATTGACATGCTGTGCTTCCTAAATTGGATCTGCTTTAAAAAAAGGTGATAGACCAGGCTCACATTCGCTCGCTGCAGCATGTCAGTGCAGGCTCAAGCAGATAATGACGACCAAGGCTTGAAATAGAGAGGCGCATGATAGATTCCTTTATGCAGTTACGCCGTCTTGTACTGGCGTGAAGGTGCCTATCATAGGCGTTATCTCTTATTCTTTAAAATACTGTTTAGTGATTCTCTTATTCTTTAAATGAATTAGCGATTCGCTGGTTTATTATTCTTTTTAGTTATAGATAAATTATTTTATATTCTTTTGTGTTTGGTTGGTTGTGACGCATAGTGATTGCTATTGACCCATTACTGAGGCAACACCCATGAGTATTCAATGAGGCGATAGCGCACCCCTGACCTGCGTCTGACCTCTACAACCCAACCGTTAAGCTGACCCACCGCTTGGCCGCATACAGAGCACTGCGCGTCCAGGGTGTATTGACAAGGAGAGCGCTGATGCGCAATGACACTGAACTGCGTTATTTGATCGTGCCGGGCTGGCAAGGCTCGCCTGCTGAGCATTGGCAGTCACATTGGCAGCAACTGTTGCCGCAATCTGCACGGGTTGAGCAAGAGGATTGGCTGCTGCCACAACGCCAGGCTTGGGTTGCCCAGCTTGAGCAGCAGATTGCGGCTGATCGACGTCCCGTGGTATTGATTGCGCACAGCTTAGGCTGCGTCACTGTGGCGCATTGGGCGGCGCAGGCCTGCTCTGATTTGCTGGCGCGGGTGCGTGGTGCCTTATTAGTGGCACCGGCTGATGTTGAACGAGCTGATTGCCCAGCCGCCTTATGCAATTTTGCCCCCCTACCGCGTGCCGCGCTGCCGTTTCCCAGTGTTTTAGTTGGCTCCAGTAATGACCCAGCGGCGGATGCGCAGCGTGCGTTATTCTTTGCTCAGCAGTGGGGCAGTACGGCGGTGATTTTGCCCGATGCTGGGCATATCAATGTGCAATCCGGCCATCGCCGCTGGGAGCAAGGTTTTGCTTGGCTGTATCAGTTGCAAACGCGCAGCGACAGTCACGCGCAGCGCAGTGCTTAACATCCTGCCTCTGCGTTGGATTCGATGAGTCTAAGGCAGGATTAAGGCGGGGCGTTGGCTGGCCAGTTTTTTGAAGTGGGCGATATGCTCATAGCATAAGGTGAGTTCACCACTGTGGCTGTTGTACCAACTGTCCGGTGTACCGCAGGAGGAGATGCGCAAGGTCAAGTCGCGGGGTAAGGCAAAAAACTCACTGGCACGTTTGGCCAGTGCTTCCAGCTCACCGCTGGCTTTGACTTTTTCGAGCAAATCACTGTCGCCATCGAATTGATAGGGTGGTGAATCATACACCACTTGAATACGGTGCTTAACCGGTTGCTGGTGACTGCGTTTAAAGTGCTCGCGAAACCACAAGGCGGCATATTTAGCTTGCTCGTATTCGTCCTGACAATAGAACGCACGCTCTTCTGGAAGCCCTGTGGTTTGGATTATCCATTCAAGGTTTTTCGGGTCACTGCCGTAGGCTAAGCAAGCGATATTATAAAAGCGTTGCTCATCAAGCGCATGGCTGTCCCACGCATAAATTTCTTCGGCAGGCTGTTTCGTACGCTGCCACTCTAGACGCCAATAGTCCGCCACATCCAGTAAGCGTAAGGGGAAGTCCGGTGTTTTCTGGCGATCATAAATTAAAAATAAGCCAATAAAACCTAACTGATCAGCGGCATCTTCTTCACGGCCCAGTACCGGCAGTTTCAGCTCGTGAATCAGTAAATGGCCCATTTCATGCAATAGCGTGAATTCAGCATTGCTGGTGACAAAACGCAACTGATCAAGGTTGCTCTGCTGCTCTGTTGGCAGCGCAGTGTTCTGCACTAGGCATAGATTCAGCGCGGCACAAAGTTGTATCAGTGTGCGCCAATGCAGATTGCGGCCGATCGCCGTTAGCCAAGGGGTAAGCATGGTTTATCAAGATCGTTTAGGCTAAACGGCAGCTCGGGTTGCGGCCATTGTAAATTCAGCGACTCAAGCTTTTGTGCAACTAAACTGCAAAACAGCAGATTGCGCAACGGCTTATGATTCGCCGGTAAAATATGCCACGGGTGTGAGACTGTATTGCTTTGGCTCAAAGCGTGGTTCCAATTGGCTTGAGTGGCCTCAAAGCACTGATGACCGGTTAAGTCGGCGATAGACAGTTTCCAGTGTTTCTCTGGATTAACAAGGCGCTGTTTTAAGCGGTTTTTTTGTTCATCTTTAGAGATATGCAAATAGACTTTAAGCAGATGGATATTTTGTTCGGCCAGTTGTGTTTCAAACTCTAAGAGCTGCTTTAAACGTCCCGCTGCTTGGCTGTCATCAATATAGCCATCGGCCAAATCACTGACCAAACTTTCATAAGGCGTGCGGTTGAATACCGTCAGCATGCCGGGTGCGGGCAATTGCTGACGGTAGCGGTCTAAGAAGTTTTCACGGCGCTGCAGTTCGGTGGGTTTGGGGAAGTCACTGACTCGCACGCCTTGTGGGTTAAGGCCGCGCAAGCTGTTGCGGATTACGCCATCTTTACCTGAGCAGTCGGGGCCTTGTATCCAGATTAAAAGAGCCGGGCCGTCGTTAGCCCAGAGCAATTGTTGTTGACGGTCTAAGCCACTGCGTACTGCTTTTAGGCGTGCATCGCACTCATATGAGGCTAAACCAAAATCACGCGCAGGATCGAGCGCCAGCCCTGTGCTAGCGTGGTAAATGCATTCTTGCAGTAGAGTATCAGCGAGCCGCATATTAATCCTTATTACGCTTGAGTTGATCTTTAAGCTGCGTGGGCAGTTGACGAATAATTAACATATCACGGGTTTCATCGTATTCAACTTTAGAACCCAATAAATGCGATTCAAAACTGATAGAAATACCTTCGGCGCGGCCAGTAAAGCGGTGAAAGGCATTTAGGGTGCGTTTGTCGGCAGGGATTTCAGGTGATAAACCGTAGTCTTTATTGCGGATATGCTCGTAAAAAGCTTTGGGATTGTCTTGGTCCAGTGCTTCTGACAAGCCTTCAATGCTGACCACTTCACCGCGCTTGGTTTGGCTATTGGCGTAACTGATTAAGCTATTGGTTTTTTCCCGTGCTTGCTCTTCGGGCAGGTCTTCACTTTCTACAAAATCGCTAAAGGCTTTGAGCAGTGTGCGGGTTTCACCTGGGCCGTCGACGCCTTCTTCGCAACCTAGAAATTCACGAAAGCCATCCACGACTTTTTTGCCATTTTTACCCTTAAGAAATGAAATATATTGCTTAGACTGGGTATTGTTTTGCCACTCAGATAGATTGATCCGTGTGGCTAAATGAATTTGGCTCAGATCAAGATGGCGTGCTGATTCAATTGCAAGATCTTCAGTGATGACCATACCATCGCTGTGTTGCAAGATCGCGATGCTTAAATAGTCGGTCATCCCTTGTTGGTAATGGGCAAATAACACATGACCAGAGAGGGTTAGATTGGCGTCCTCGATGATCTTTTTTAGATGCTCAACGGCCTGCTGGCTGAACTGGGTAAAATCAATTTTTTCCGCGAGATAGTCGGATAGCCAGCTTTGCAGCGGTGCGCCAGCGCTGTCTGCTTGGAAAAAGCCCCAGGCTTTGGTTGGTTTGCTGTTGTAGCTGTCATTGATGTCCGCCAGCACATGCTCTAAAGCGCTGCTGTGCGGCAAGCTTTCACTGCGGCGATGTAACACGACAGCGCTGTCATCTGGTTTTTTATCAATAAAATGAACGATACAGTGATGAATGGGCATGCTGTTATAACCTTATGCTAAAAAGCAGCGCTGCACTGTGCCTGTTGTCGACAGTAAGAGCGCAGCAGTTGCTGGTGATGTTGAGTTATTGGTTGTTGCTGCGCTGCTCTTTAAGGTGTTGCAAACGCTGTAAAACATAGCGTACATGCAAGTGCAGCTCATATAATTCATTGGTGTAAGACAATGGCACTTCAACTTTAGCCAGTTCATCTTGCAAGTGGATTAAACTTTGGATTTCGCTGTCGAGATGCTCTGGCAAGATGTCATTAGTCAGCTGTCTATCAATATCGCGTAGATATTTATACCAGCGGTAAATACGCGCACGAATCCGCCAACGATAGATGGGGCCGGCCATTTTAAATAAAGGAAATAACAGCACCAATAAAGGAATGACTAAAATAATATAGCGATCGGCCAGCGAGGCAATTCTAAATGGCAGATAACGCTGCAGTAGAGGTAAGCCGTTAGTGTGAAAATAATCCGCTTCGGTCAGCTTTGCGAAGTCATGGGCTAGGTTTTTCGGCCATGTGTTCGGTGCATCGATTAAGGTGCCAGACTCCATCACCTTTTGCGCAGCCTCTAAGAGTAATGCGCTGAGCGCGGGATGAAACGACTCATTGGCCATCAGCATGGCCACTGGACTTAAGATGGTCGTTGCTTGCTGCGGTTGATTGCTGGCTAGATTAAGCAGACCTTGACCCACTTCAATCTGAGTAATAAAGGGCAAGCGCGCGCGGTAGGCGGCGGCTTGGTTAAAGCTGACCAGTTGCAGCTGACTGTGACTGGCGGCTTCTTGAATTAAGAGGCTCTCGGCTGCGCCTAAAAAGAACGCGGCATCCAGTTCCTGATTCAGTAGAGCAGTAAGCGCTTTTTGACCACTGTAGGGCTGCCAGCTGTCTGGCAGCTGCATACCCTCCATCTGATTGGCTGCCAGCATCGGGTTAATCATCATGCGCACGCCACCACTGGCGGCGCCCACCGCGGTGCGTAAGGGGATAAGATCCTTCAGGGTGTTAACCTCAATACCCGCACGAACAAATAACCACAGCGGCTCTTGATACACAGCACCGAGATTATACAGTTGCTGGCGTTGCTGATGACTCAGTTCACGCCCTTGGCCACTTTGCACTAAGGCCAGTTGAATGCGGCTGTTTTTATCGAGTAAGCGCTCCGTATTTTCCCGTGAGCCGCTGCTATTGACCAGTTTCAGCTCAAAGCCTTCTTTGGCCAGTTCGGCACGCAGTTTTTCTGCAAACTGGGCATAACCGCCGCCTGCGCTACCGCTGCTCAGGGTGGCATGCATCGGTGGTGGTGGCGCAACAAAGTAAAATAATGCCGCGACCAACGCGGCGAGCACTGGCACTAACCATAAGTTAGCGCGCAGCATAATGGACAAGTCTTGCAGAATACGATTCATGGGCACTTCCTATGCGACAGGCCTTATTATTATGGTGTGCTCGGGCTTTTGCGGCGTGGGATACCGAAACGCTGGCGCCTTTCCCATAAACATTTACGGCTGATGCCTAACTTGCGCGCCAACTCTGTTTCGGTCATTTGATCTTGATGTTCAAATACAAAGTGTTGGAAATAGTCCTCCAAGGATAAGTCGCCCGAGGCCAGCTCTGTCTCGGCGCTTAATTCAGCTGCAGCGCTGGCTAAATCGGCCGCGTCAGATGCATCTTGATGGGTTTTTTCTTCGGCTAAATCAACATCAATGCCCATCAGTTCGGTGGTCACTTGACTGCCTTCGCAGAGAATCACTGCACGCTCTAAAGAGTTTTCTAATTCACGCACATTGCCAGGCCAGCTGTATTTTTGCAGGGCCTGCCGCGCTTGCTGAGTAAAGCTCATAGGCTCTTTGTCCATGCGCAGACGCTGACGCTCAAGCAGGATTTCCGCAATTTCGACCACATCATTGCCGCGATCACGTAACGCTGGCAAGTGCAGGGCAATCACATGTAGGCGGTAATACAAGTCTTCACGAAAGCCCCCAGTTTTGGCTAAGCCTTTTAAATCACGGTGGGTCGCCGCCACTAAGCGCACATCAACTTTTTGTGAATGCACTGAGCCGACGCGGCGAATTTCGCCTTCTTGCAATACGCGCAATAAACGCGCTTGAGCTTCTAAAGGCAGTTCACCAATTTCATCTAAAAAGAGCGTGCCACCATCAGCGGCTTCGACCAGACCCGTACGGGCTGTGACAGCTCCGGTAAAGGCACCTCTTTCATGGCCAAATAACTCAGATTCAATCAGGGTTTCTGGAATGGCAGCGCAGTTCACTGAAATCATAGGTGCTTTGGCGCGCTTGGATAGATTGTGCAGCGCGCGGGCCACCAGTTCTTTACCTGTGCCTGATTCGCCTTGAATCAGTACGTTGGAGTCGGTGGGCGCGACCTTACGAATCTTGCTGTACAGCGCTTGCATAGCCGCACTGCTGCCAATAATGCCGATATCTGAGTTGTCCACTGCGATGCTGTCGTCGAATAACAGAGGCTGATCGTCACTGTCGAGACTGTCATGCTGATGATCAGCAATGATCCGCGCTACGGTTTGCAGCATTTCATCATGATCAAACGGTTTGGCAATGTAGTCAATGGCGCCTAAACGCATGGAATCAACGGCAGAGCGCAAACTGGCATAACTGGTCATAATCAACACAGGCCTGGGTTCTGCCAGCTTGATCATTTCGGTACCGGGTGCGCCCGGTAAGCGTAAATCGCTGATAATTAAATCGAACGAAGGAATATGATGTTGCTCTTGTGCTTCTTGAACTGAACCGGCTTCGCTGACTTTATAGTGATTGCGTTCAAGCAAACGGCGCAAGGCAGAGCGAATAATAGGTTCATCTTCAACAATCAAAATATGATGCATTGACACTCTCTCTAAACAATCCGAATGAAGTGCTGTTATAAGCCAGAGCGGCTTATAACAGATCCTTCACTGCTGGGCTGGAGGACGGGATGTGGCGTGGCAAGGTGATGCGAAAACGGGTGCCGCGTTGTTGCTCAAGATCACATGGACTGTCCACATGGATTTCGCCATGGTGCTCTTCTATGATCGAGTACACCAATGCAAGACCCAAACCGGTTCCTTGACCTGGATCTTTGGTGGTGAAAAAAGGTTCAAATAAGTGTTCCAAATTGGCGCTACTAATACCGCTGCCCTGATCCTCTATAGATAACTCTACATGAGAATGGCTGGCCTTTGTACGGATATAAATATCACTGAGCGCAGGGCTGGCATCACGTGCATTGGATAAAAGATTGATCAGCACTTGGGCCAAACGCTGCGCATCACCGAGCACCCATAATTGAGTGTTGCAGAGATTAAAATAGTGCACCTCTTTGCCCAGTTTGTTCAAGCTGAGTAAATGAATGGCTTCGCTAACAACATCGAAAACACCGACCGACGTATGTGTGTCGTGCTGCTGTTGGCCTGCGTGTGAGAAGCTCATCAAGGATTGCACAATGCGTGAGACGCGCTTGGTTTGTTCGATGATTTGGCTGCTGATTTCACTGATCTCCGCATCTTCATCGCGTTCATAACGTAGGTTTTGCGCTAAGCAGGCAATGCCTGTAATAGGATTACCAATTTCATGGGCGACCCCAGCGGCCAATCGGCCAATCGAGGCTAAACGCTCTGAATGCACCAGTTTGTCTTCCAGTAGACGGGTTTGTGTCGCATCTTCGACCAGTAAGACCAAACCGCTATTACCCGGCGCTAATGGCTCATCAATCGCAGCTTTATGCAGATTGAGCCAGCGCGATTCGTAAGGGCCGCGTAAGGCATGCTTATACAGGTGCGGGCTGCTGCCTTGGGCAAAGCTGCGCAGCAGTTCACGCCAAGGGGAGTCAATGCTGTCGAGGCGCGAGCCCACCACACGTGAAGCGGTAATTCCGGTGAGATCTTCTAAAGCGCGGTTCCACATGAGGATTTCTTGATCTTTCGCCAGTGAGCAGACCCCCATGGGTAAATCCTGCAGGGTTTGACGGTGATAGCGGCGTAAAGTATCCAGTTCAGCGGCAAGACCTGTGAGGCGCGATTGATAATCTTCTAAACGACTTTCGATAAAGTGGATGTCTTCGCTGACATAGGTTTCACCATCAACAGTATAAGGTAGAAAAGTGTCGACTAAATCTTGTGCCACGCTGGGACCCATTAAACCGGACAAGTTGGCTTCAATACGGTCGCGCAAACGGCGTAAGGCAAAAGGGCGGCGCTCATCAAAGGGGAAACCTAGATCTTTGAGTGCTTGCTCTATCTCACGTTGCGCCGTCATGGCTCCCAGGGGCTTAGCCAGCTCTGCGGCGAACTCTTGTGGGGTGCGGGCGAACAGTTCGCGGCGCTCAGAACGACGAACATTATTGACCACACAGGCTTGCGCGGCACGTTGCTCTTCTAGGCTGGTACGGGTCAGCAAGGAGACGAGGATAAAGGTTATGCTATTGACTCCCAGTGCTGCCATGGCAGAAAAATGCCAATTGCTATTATCCAGCACATAGAGGTAATCAATAAAGGGGATGTAAAACTCTTGGATCGAGCTGAACATGGGCAGCAACATGCCAATGCCCCAAGTCAACATCCCTGCCAGTGCGCCACTGATAAAGCCGTAGCGATTGGCACTGGGCCAGTAGAGTACTGAGAGTACACCGGGCAAGAACTGTAGCGTGGCGACAAAGGCGACTAAACCGAGGTTGGAGAGGTCTTGCTCTTTGCGCAGCAATAGATAAAAGCTGTAACCGGCGACAATAATGGCAAAAATCAAGCCGCGCCGCATCCACTTTAACCAGCGGTAAATATTGCCCTCCGCCGGTGGCTGGTACAAAGGTAAAATAATATGATTCATCACCATGCCGGACATGGCTAAGGTCAGGACGATAATCACGCCGCTGGCTGCCGATAAACCACCGACAAAGCCCAGTAAAGCTAAACGCTCACTGTTGACTGCCAAGCCTAGGCCGATGGTGAAGTACTCTGGAGAGGTGGGTGCGCCCAGTTTTAAGCCGGCCCATAAAATCGGCAGAATGGGCAAGCTCATCAGTAATAAAAACAGCGGTACACCCCAACTGGCACTGACCAAGGCGCGCGGATTAAGGTTCTCGGTAAAGGTCATATGGTACATATGCGGCATCACAATCGCAGAGGCAAAAAACAGCAGCAATAAAGTGCGCCAAGGACCTTCTTGCAATGGGATCTGTAAGGCGTTGAGCATCTCGCGATTATTGGTAAGCCAGACATCTAAATCACCAGGGCCCTCAAACACCACAAAGAGTGCATAGGCACCAATAGCCAATAAGGCGAATAACTTCACCAGTGATTCAAAGGCAATAGCAAAGACTAAACCTTCGTGTTTTTCACGGTTGGCAATGTGCCGCGCGCCGAATAAAATTGAAAACAAGGTGATTAAAATACAAAAGGCTAAGGCCACACGGTCTTGAATCGGTTGGCCAGTAAGGATACCCATGGTGTCGGCCACGGCTTGAATCTGTAACGCCAATAAGGGCAAAGCGCCCAGCAACATGCCAAGGGTGGCAATGGCACCGACCCAGCTACTGCGAAAGCGAAATGCCAGCAAGTCAGCGAGGGAGGATAATTGGTGGGTGCGGGTTAGGCGTAAAATAGGGTAGAGCAAGACCGGCGCCAATAAAAAAGCACCTGACAGGCCTAAATAAATGGCTAGAAAGCCATAGCCATATTTATAGGCTAAACCCACTGAACCAAAAAATGCCCAAGCACTGGCATAGACGCCCAGTGACAAAATATAGGTCAGCGGGTGATGCACAATCGCACGCGGTATCCAACCCCGGTCACTGACCCAAGCAACGCTAAATAAGGTGAGTAGGTAGGTTGCGCTGATTAAAATCAGCTGACTGAGGCTAAAACTCATCTGCATCTTGTTGGCTCTGCAAAATAAAAGTCACGACAATAAGAATCAGCCACAATAAATACGGGCGATACCAGACACTATCTGCTGCAGTCCACCATTGCATAATAGCGGGTGAAAACAGGTAAATACCAACAACTAAAATAAGGACTAAACGATAAATGTACATGATGCTACCCAACACACAAGTGTCACCGATAGTAACCAAGCAGGCGGTAATCTGCCACAGTTAAGTGTAGGCGGTACTGCATTTATCGAACGAAATGACCTTGACGATGCTCAATTCTAAACTCCAAGGTGCTGGCGCGATAGCCGGCGCGCAGACTGGGCAGCGGTAGGCAGGTATGCCACTGGGAATCAGGCGCCAAGGGGCTTGCGCTACTGTAGTGCGCTTCGGTAAACAAGGTTTCAACTAAGTTGATACTTTCCCCTGGACGGTAGGCCGCGATACGCCACTGCAAATCTTTTAGCGACTTATCGGTATTGTTACGTAATTGCACGCGCAGTGGTGCGTTTGTTGGGCACTGGGTTGGCGTATAAAGCACTTGCATCTCTAAACGATCCAGCAAACGTTGATTGTTGTGCTGATCTAAAATCAGCCAGCCGGCAATACTGCCGAGTACGGCGAGGAGTGGTACACCTATGATTAAGGTGCGTTGTGGGTAGCGTAGCAGTAAGCCAAGCCACGTCAGCGGGATTAAAACAGGCGGCAGCATAGACTAGTCCTCGGGATGATCGCGTAAAAATACTAAATGAGTCGGTTTGGACTGTTCTTCGCTGTAGTAATAGCCTTGCTCGGTAAAGTCTTTTAGCGCAGCAACGGCGTTGATTTTATGTTGAATCACATAGCGAGCCATAAGGCCGCGGGCTTTTTTCGCGTAAAAGCTGATGATTTTATATTGACCGTTTTTCAGGTCTTTAAAGTCAACATTGATCAGCGTGGCCTTCAGTTGTTTAGGCTTAACCGCTTTAAAGTATTCATTGGAGGCGAGGTTGAGTAATACCGTGGCTTTTTGTTCGGCGAGGCACTGATTGAGCGACTCAGTGATACGCTCACCCCAGAACTCATACAACGTATTACCTTGCGGGTTCTGTAGCTTGGTGCCCATTTCTAGGCGGTAGGGCTGCATCAGATCTAAGGGCCGTAGTACGCCATACAGTCCGGATAGAATACGTAAGTGCTGCTGGGCGTAGGTGACGTCCTCGGCGCTTAAGCTCTCAGCGTCTAAACCCGTATAGACATCACCTTTAAAGGCCAAGAGGGCTTGTCGAGCATTCTCTGGGGTGAAATCAGCTTGCCATTCAGTAAAGCGTGCCACATTCAGACCTGCTAATTTATCTGATAGCTTCATCAGTTCGGCGAGTTGAGTGGGCGACAACTGGCGCAGTACCTCGATCAATTGGCTGGACTGCGCCAGATAACGCGGCAGGCTGTACTCTTTAAGCGTGACCGGACTGGTGTAATCCAGCGTTTTCGCTGGTGAGATAAGCATAAGCATACAATCAGATCCTTGTGGTAGCGTTGCAAGCCGCACAGCAAGCAAGCAGATAAGCGGGCAATATGTGCTCCAGTATACAAGCTATCGCGCTGGATAGGCGCGGCCAGTCGATCAATTAACCAGCACATACAGCTCATATCTGCGACAATAGTGAGCTCTGTTTTAGATATGTATTAGTCGTTAATGAGCAAACAACACACCCAGCACGCATTACTTGCACAGATTAAACAGGCCATGAGTGCTGATCAGTACCGCTTACGTCGGCGACTGTTGGCCTTGTTAAAAACACCTGAGCAGACCCAAGCATGGCTGCAATGGCAGCAGGATCTCGATAAGTCCTATGCTCAGGTGGACAGTCGTCGCTTAAGTATCCCCAGTATTCACTACGATGACAGCCTGCCGATTGCCGAGCGCCGTGAGGCGATCAAAGCAGCGCTTAATACGCATCAGGTGCTGATTATTGCCGGTGAAACAGGCTCGGGTAAAACCACTCAGCTGCCCAAACTGTGTTTAGAGCTGGGGCGTGGTACCCAGGGATTGATTGGCCATACGCAGCCAAGGCGTTTAGCCGCGCGCAGTGTGGCCGCACGTATTGCTGAAGAATTGGCCACACCGCTGGGTGAGTTGGTCGGTTATCAAGTGCGCTATGAAGATCAGAGCCATGAGCGCACTTTAATTAAGTTAATGACCGATGGCATTTTACTGGCAGAAACTGGACGTGATCGGTTTTTGCAGCGTTACGATACAATTATTATTGATGAGGCGCATGAGCGCAGTCTTAATATTGATTTTCTGTTGGGTTATATCAAACAGATTCTGCCGCGCCGTCCAGATCTTAAAGTTATTATCACCTCGGCGACTATTGATCTGCAGCGTTTTTCTGAACACTTTGATAATGCGCCCATTATTGAAGTCTCAGGGCGTACCTATCCGGTGGATACCTGGTATCGCCCGTTGGTGGCCAGTCAAGATGAAGATGGCAACTCGGTTGAAGACGATCTGAGCGTTGATCAAGGTATTCTCAATAGTTTGTTAGAGATTGCTGAGCATGAACGGCATGGCAAACGTTTGCCAGGTGACGTACTGGTATTTTTACCGGGTGAGCGCGAGATTCGTGATTGTGCGGAGGTGTTGCGTAAAGCACAGCTGAAGCACACCGAAATTTTGCCTCTCTATGCACGCTTATCGCCCAGTGAACAGCAGAAGATTTTCCAAAGCAGTCCGGCACGTAAAGTGATTCTGGCGACTAACGTTGCGGAAACCTCGTTAACTGTGCCGGGGATTCGCTATGTGATTGATAGCGGTACCGCGCGCATCAGTCGTTACAGTTATCGGGCAAAAATTCAGCGTTTACCGATTGAGGCTATTTCACGGGCCAGCGCCAATCAGCGCCAAGGTCGCTGTGGACGGGTCGAGGCGGGGATTTGCATTCGACTGTACAGCGAGGCGGATTATTTAGGCCGTCCTGAGTTTACTGATCCGGAGATTCTACGTACGAATCTGGCTGCAGTGATTTTGCAGATGCTACATTTACGTCTCGGCGCGATTGAAGATTTCCCCTTTATTGAGCCGCCCGAAGGCAAGGCCATCAGCGATGGTTTTAATGTGCTGCAAGAGCTCAGCGCAGTCGATCGTGACAGTCTTCTCACCCCCTTAGGTAAACAGTTGGCGCGCTTGCCGATTGATCCTAGGGTGGGGCGGATGTTGTTGGCCGCTGCCGAGCAAGGCAGTTTGCGTGAAATGTTGATTGTCGCCAGTGCCTTATCCATTCAAGACCCGCGTGAGCGTCCCGCCGATAAACAGCAAGCGGCCGATCAGGCGCACGCACAATGGAAAGACCCCGATTCTGATTTTGCTGTGCTGATCAATATTTGGCGCAGTTTTGAAGAGCAGCGTTTAGCCTTAGGCAGTTCCGGTGTACGCCGCTGGTGTCGCACGCACTTTCTGAATTATTTGCGTATGCGCGAATGGCGTGATGCCCATCGCCAGTTGACCTTGGTCTGCCGAGAATTACAGCTGCCGTTTAATGAGCAGCCGTGCGATTACGCGCAACTGCATAAGGCCTTACTGACCGGTTTACTCAGTCAGATCGGGCAGAAAACTGAAGATAAAGATTATTTGGGTGCTCGCCAGAGGCGCTTTTTTATTCACCCGTCCAGCACTTTAGGGCGTAAGCGCCCGCAATGGCTGATGGCTGCAGAACTGGTGGAAACCACCCGTTTATTCGCGCGCTTGGTGGCGCGGATTGAGCCGGAATGGGCCGAGCAACTGGCTGAGCATTTACTCAAGCGCAGCTACCTCGAGCCGCACTGGGAAAAACGCCGTGGGCAGGTGGTCGCCTTTGAGCAAATAAGCTTATATGGCTTGATTATTATTGGTCGCCGTTCTGTGCACTATGGGCCGATTGATCCTGTGCTGAGTCGCGAAACCTTTATTCGGGAAGGTTTAGTGGCCAATGAAATTCTCAGTCGCGCGCATTGTTTGCAGGCCAATCGTGAGTTATTAAAAACCCTAGATAAACTGGAGGCCAAAGCACGACGTCGAGATATTTTGGCCGATGAAGACACCTTATTTGCCTATTATGACCAGCATATCCCGGCCGATATTTATCAAACTGCCAGTTTTGACCGTTGGTATAAGCGTAGTAGCGAGAGTCATCCACAACTCTTACTGATGACTGAAGCGGATGTGCTGGCGCGTGATGCCACAGAAGTCACCGCCAATCAGTACCCTGACACCTTAGAGTGGCAGGGAATTCAGTTGCCACTCAGTTATCACTTTGAGCCGGGGCATCCGCGTGACGGGGTGACGGTGACTATTCCTGCGCCTTTGCTGGCGCAAGTCCCCGAAGTCTTGCTGCAATGGCTGGTGCCAGGGCTGTTGGCCACCCGTTGCATTGCCATGGTGCGTCAGTTGCCCAAAGCGGTGCGTAAAAACTTTGTTCCAGTACCCGACTTTATTGCGGCGGCTTTGGAAGGCATGCCGTTTGGGCAAGGTTCACTGACTGAAACGCTGGGTCAGCAATTATTGCGTATGACTGGTGTGCGCGTCAGTGAGGAGTTATGGCAGCAGGCGGTTGAACAGCTGGACGAGCACCTGCAGATGAATATCGAAGTGGTCGACGCCGACGGTAAGCGCTTGGGCGAAGGTCGTGATCTTGCTGAGTTGCGCAGCCGTTTTTCTGGTGCCAGTCAGCAAGCGCTAGCCGAACTGCAGCAGAGTAAAACGGCGGCACACACCGTGACCAGTGACAGCTTTACTGTGCAGGCGCAAAGCACGCATAAAGTTGCAGGTATGGCGATGACCGTCTATCCGGCACTGGTCGACAATGCGGGTGAGGTGCAAGAAGGACGTTTTTCTACTCAGCAGCAAGCTGACCAAGAACATCGCCGTGCGCTGCAGCGCTTATTGCTCAAACAGGTGGCTGAACCAGCCAAGTATTTACGGAGTAAGTTGCCAGGGTTGACTGAGATGGCCTTGCTATACCGTGATCTTGGACGTGTTGAGGCGCTCACTGAAGATATCCTACTGGCAGCTGTCGATCGTTGTATGTTGCAGGAACTTAAGCTCTTACCGCGTGATGCGCAGGCCGTGGCTCAGTTGGCGGAGTCTAAACGTGGCGAGTTTGTGCCGGTAGCCGAACATTTAGCCAAGACCGTGCTACTGATTTTGCAGCGCTGGCATGAGATTAAAAAACGTCTAAAAGGCCGTATTGATCTATCCATGGCCGTAGCGCTCAATGATATTAAAGCGCAACTCACCAGCTTGCTGTATGCCGGGTTTGTACGGGATACGCCCGCCATTTGGCTGCAAGAATACCCGCGTTACTTAAAAGCAGTGGAGCAGCGTTTAGAGAAGCTACCCAGCCAAGTGCAGCAGGATAGGGTCTGGACCCTTGAGTTAAGTGGCTATTTGGATAAGCTCAATAAGCGTCAAAGCAAGCATGCTCAAGAAGGCAAATACGATGAGGCGTTAACCTTATACCGCTGGATGCTAGAAGAGTATCGCGTGTCGTTATTTGCTCAGCAATTGGGCACAAAAATAGCGGTGTCTGATAAGCGCTTGAGTAAGCAGTGGAGCGCGGTTGCGGATTAGTCTTTACGCTGTATGTGCCGGCCTAGATGAGGTCCGCATATACAGCGTAAAGCACAGATGTTTCAATGCGAAGCACCTCTAGTGCACTATAAATAGACGGATTCAACACTCATATTTGCCAGGGATTAATAAGAATGCAGTCTTTTAAAAGATGATATTTAAACCATCATACAGGCTGTGCGTATTAAATAAACTATCGCATTTCTTCTGCAAAAATAACAACTAATTAAACCAAACAAAGCAAATAAAGAGGTTGCGCTGGTTGCCAGCAAAACGAGGCGCTGCAGCGTTGATAAAGTATTGCATCGCGGACTATAACCCCCGCGATGCATCAGCCGATTTACTCGAGCAGGCCATCGGCACGGAACATGGTTTTAATTCCACGTAGCGCTTGGCGGGAACGGTCAAGGTTTTCGATCAAGGCAAAACGCACATAGTCATCGCCGTAGTCACCAAAGCCAATGCCTGGTGAAACGCTGATTTTTGCATCAGCCAAGAGTTTTTTAGAAAACTCTAGCGAGCCTAAGTGTGCATAGGCCTCAGGGATTTTCGCCCAGATATACATCGAGGCTTTAGGGTTGTCGACCATCCAGCCGATTTCATGCAAACCTTTAACCATCACATTGCGGCGCTGACGGTATTTCTCGGCGATATCCAGTACACACTGTTGATCACCTTCTAAAGCCGCAATAGCAGCCACTTGCAGCGGGGTGAAGGTGCCGTAGTCGTGATAACTTTTAATGCGAGCTAAAGCGTTAACCAGTTCTTGGTTGCCCACCATAAAGCCAATCCGCCAGCCAGCCATGTTGTAACTTTTCGAGAGGGTGAAAAATTCCACCGCAACATCACGTGCGCCTTCCACTTGCATAATGGATGGGGCTTTCCAGCCGTCGTAGACGATATCGGCGTAGGCCAAGTCGTGAATCACAATGATATTGTGTTCGCGTGCCAGGGCAACCACCCGTTCAAAGAAATCCAGTTCGACACATTGCGCAGTGGGGTTGGAGGGAAAGCCAAGAATCATCATTTTCGGCTTGGGAATAGATTCGCGAATGGCTTTTTCCAGCTCGACAAAAAAATCCACTCCGGGAATCAATGGTACTGAGCGCACTTGCGCACCGGCAATTACCGCACCGTAAATATGAATCGGATAACTGGGATTGGGCACTAAGACCATATCGCCTTGATCCAAGGTGGCGAGCATTAAGTGCGCCAGACCTTCTTTCGAGCCAATAGTGACAATCGCTTCAGTTTCTGGATCAAGTTCAACCTCGTAGCGTTTTTTATACCAGTTGGTAATCGCCCGACGCAGGCGTGGAATGCCGCGTGAGGTGGAGTAGCCGTGCGTATCTTCACGTTGTGCGACTTGCACCAGTTTTTCCACAATATGTGGCGGTGTGGCGCCATCGGGGTTGCCCATACTGAAGTCAATAATATCTTCACCGCGACGGCGTGCGGCCATCTTTAACTCAGAGGTGATATTAAAAACATAGGGGGGCAGGCGATCAATGCGCGAAAAGCGCCGTGGTTGACGGATGTCAGTCATGTGAACCTCAAAACGTAAGCGCCCAGAACCGTCTGAGCGACGTCGACTCATGCGTGAGTCAAGCCAACAAAAATACGCTCAGTGGTTAGGAAGTTCAAGTACTGTCTTTATTTAAAACGTGGGCCGCAAGCGGCAACCACCAGCAAGGCGGCGGCCAAAACGGCAAAAGCGGCGCTGAGCGAAGTGTAATGAGCCACCGCACCCATCATCGCCGGACCGGCTAAAACGCCAGCAAAACCAATGGTGGTGGCTGCCGTAATGGCTAAGTGAGTGGGCATATAGCTTTGCTTACTTAACGACGAAATTAGGAGCGGTGAGACATTGGCGCAGCCTAAGCCGCACAGCGCATAACCGAGCAGAGCAATCTGCCAGTGAGTGGTGATAATACTCAGGCCGATGCCTGCTGCCGCCAGTAAACCGCCGCCGACAATCAGGCGCACACGGCCAAGCAGTTGTGCTAAGCCATCACCTAAAAAGCGCCCAGTGGCGACCATAGCTGAGAAGCAGGCATAGCCCAGACCTGCTTGTGCAGTGGCAATCTGTTTGTCTTCAATCAGGTACAAAGCGCTCCAGTCGAGGATCACGCCTTCAGCCAAGTAGACAATAAAGCACATCAGGCCTACCAGCAGAATCCAAGCATTGGGCCACATAAATGCGTCTTTGCTACTGAGCGTACGTTCATCCAAATAACCACGCACGGCATATAGACTCAACAGCAGGATCATGCTCATAACACTGAGGGTGCTAAGCAAGACCGATAAGCCGAGGGAGAGTAGGCTGATCATTAACACTGCACCAACAATAGTACCAAGGCTAAACATACCGTGAAAATTAGACATCATGCTGCGATTAGCACGGTTTTCAATACTAAGGCCTTGAATATTAAGGATCACATCTAACACACCTAGACTGCCACCAAAGACAAATAACGCCAATCCAAGTACCCACAAGGATGAGGCTGTGGCCATGCCCAGTAATGCACCGAGCAACATTAGGGTTATAACAAACAGGCAGTGGCGCATGCTAAAGCGTGTGGTGAGCGCTGCTGAAAGTGGCATACAGCACAGTGAACCTACGCCAATACACAGCAGCATCAGGCCAAAAGTGGCGTTACTCATGGGGATATGCAAACGTACATAAGGCACCAATGGCGCCCAAATAGCTAAACCAAAACCAGCGATAAAAAAGCCTATACGGCTGGCAAGGATAGTAAACAACAGTGCATCAGAACTGGATTTTATAGAAAACATAGTCACTCAACATTTAGAAAAATAAAGGTTTTTTTCTAAAGGTGGACTTACCATAAATGTAAGATGCCATGATCAAAGCTACAGAGTAGCCAGGCATGTTGCAGTGCTGTAAATGGATGCATACTATTTATCAGTTCAGGGCGTTAATCGATAGGTAAGGGGATGGATTAGACTAAGAGAAATACAAATTCGTCTGGGGCAACGTGGTATATTACCCGCAAATAACTGTTCTGTGATGTGTATTATGAAGTTTGTTCATCAGCGAGAGTATTTAAGTGAAGGCGATACCGTCGTCATTCAATGCTCGCAAACCTGCAATATCCGTTTAATGAGTGATGCTAATTTCCGTAGTTTCAAGAACGGTGGCCGTCACACCTATCACGGTGGTGCGTTTGAAGAGTTTCCAGCGCGGATTAAAGTGCCCAGTACCGGTTATTGGAATATCACTTTAGACACCGTCACCCGTCGTGCCATCAGTGTTACGCGTAAACCGCAGTTCACTCATAAAATTAAAATCATTCGTAATAAAGATAAAAATTGATTGAGTCGCGCTGGGCTGTTCTAGCCCAGCGCCGTATCTAGAAACATCATCACCGCAAAACCAATCATTAATCCCGTTGTTGCTGCGGCTTGATGGCCATTGCGCTGGGTTTCTGGAATAACCTCGTGACAGACCACAAAGATCATCGCTCCGGCAGCTAAGCCCATACTCAAAGGGTAAGCCAATATCACGCTGCTCGACATGGTAAAACCCAGCATCGCCCCAAAAGGTTCGAGAAGGCCTGTCGCTGCGCCAATCAAAAATGCTTTAGTGCTGCTTAAGCCGGCGCTGCGCAAGGCCAAGGCGACTGCAAAACCTTCTGGAATATCTTGCAGGGCGATGGCAATGGTCAGCGGTAGGCCGACTTTCAAGTCGCCATGGGTAAAGGAAATACCAATGGCCATGCCTTCAGGCAGGTTGTGTAGTGCAATAGCGAAGACAAATAGCCATATGCCGCTCAGGCGTTGGCATTCTTCGCCGCATAGGGTCTGGCTGGCTTGTCCATGTGGGGTGAAGTAATCCAAGCCTAGCATCATGATTGTGCCCAATCCTAAACCCAGTACTACAATACCTGCAGCTAAAAAGCGCTGATCTAAAATATCTTGTGCCGCTTCAATGCCTGGTAAAATCAATGAAAAAGCACTGGCCGCGAGCATCATGCCTGCGGCAAAACCGAGCAGACTATCTTGCGTGCGCACACTGGCGGCATTGGCAAATAAAATCAGCGATGCTCCGACCGCGGTAGCGATAAAGCCGGCCATGCCGCCACTGAGTGCGTAGTAAAAATTATCCAGCGGCAAGCCTTGATAGATAGAGACGAATATCAATACCACGATGGTGACGACAATCAGCGCAAAGCTGAGTGTCAGCCAAGGTTGCTTGCGTGCTTGCGCGCGCAAAGCGAGCATCATTTGTTGGTGGGCTTGATCTGTAGTTTGCATTGCTGCACCTCCGAAACAGAGGTTGAGTGTACGAGACTGTTAGGGAGGGAGCTAGGTCAAATGAGTATTTAACTGGAAGGACTGTTTTTAATTGGCAAATAAAAATGCCCCGCTTTATGCGGGGCATTTGTTCGTGCAAGCGACGCTAAATTACACTGCTAATACAGGAATTGACGCTTTCGCGGCAGCTTCTTTGTAAGAGGCAATTTGGTCGAAGCTCAAGTAGCGATACACGTCGGCAGCCATGCTGTCGATGTCTTTCGCGTACTCCATGTACTCTTCAACCGTTGGTAACTTACCAATGATTGAGGCAACAGCTGCAAGCTCAGCGGACGCCAAGAATACGTCAGTGTTGTCGCCCAAACGGTTCGGGAAGTTGCGCGTAGAAGTCGACACGACAGTCGCACCAGTTTCAACACGTGCCTGGTTACCCATGCACAGTGAGCAGCCTGGCATTTCCATGCGCGCGCCTGCTTTGTTGAAGATGTCGTAGTAACCTTCTTCGGTCAACTGATACTGGTCCATACGGGTTGGTGGTGCTAACCACAGACGTGTTGGCATAGTGCCTTCAACTTTCTGTAGCAGTTTACCTGCCGCGCGGAAGTGACCAATGTTGGTCATGCATGAACCGATGAATACTTCATCAATCTTACGGCCTTGAACATCAGACAGTAAACGTGCATCGTCTGGATCATTTGGTGCGCAAAGGATTGGCTCTTTGATATCAGCTAGATCGATTTCGATCACTGTTGCGTATTCTGCATCAGCATCAGCTGTTAACAATTCAGGCTGAGCTAACCATGCTTCCATGGCTTGAGCGCGACGCTCAATAGTACGTGTATCGCCGTAACCTTCGCCGATCATCCAGCGTAACATAGTGATGTTGGATTTCAGGTATTCAGCAATCACATCTTCTGGCAGCTTAATGGTGCAACCTGCAGCAGAACGCTCAGCCGAGGCGTCAGATAATTCGAACGCTTGCTCAACAGTTAGACCGGTCAGACCTTCGATTTCAAGAATACGGCCAGAGAAGATGTTCTTCTTGCCTTTTTTCTCAACGGTCAAGTGACCTTCTTTAATCGCGTAGTAAGGAATCGCATGAACAAGGTCACGCAAAGTGATACCTGGGTTCATTTTACCTTTAAAGCGAACCAGTACTGATTCAGGCATATCCAATGGCATAACGCCAGTGGCTGCGGCGAACGCAACTAGACCAGAACCTGCTGGGAAAGAAATACCCATTGGGAAACGGGTGTGTGAGTCACCACCGGTACCAACGGTGTCAGGCAGCAACATACGGTTCAACCAGCTGTGGATGATACCGTCGCCTGGACGCAGTGACACACCACCACGGTTCATGATGAAGTCAGGCAATGTGTGATGGGTAATTTCGTCAATTGGTTTTGGGTATGCTGCAGTGTGGCAGAAGGATTGCATCACTAAATCAGCAGAGAAGCCCAAGCACGCCAAGTCTTTTAACTCGTCACGGGTCATAGGACCAGTAGTGTCTTGCGAACCCACGGTGGTCATTTTTGGCTCACAGTAAGTGCCAGGACGTACGCCTTGACCTTCTGCTAAGCCACACGCGCGACCGACCATTTTCTGCGCTAAAGTGAAACCTTTACCGCTATCAGTTGGTGCAACTGGTTTTTTGAAGAGGTCAGCTGGGCCCATGCCAAGTTCAGCACGTGCTTTGTCAGTCAAGCCACGACCAATGATCAATGGAATGCGGCCACCGGCACGCACTTCATCAAGCAGAACGTCAGTTTTCAATTCAAAAGTAGTCACAACTTCATTGTTGTCGTGACGACGTACTTCACCTTTGTATGGGTAAACGTCAATCACGTCGCCCATGTTAAGGTCTGTGCAATCGAATTCGATTGGCAGAGCGCCCGCATCTTCCATGGTGTTGTAGAAGATTGGTGCAATTTTAGTACCGAAGCAGAAACCGCCAGCGCGCTTGTTAGGTACGTTCGGGATATCGTCACCGAAGAACCACAATACTGAGTTGGTGGCTGATTTACGTGAAGAACCGGTACCCACAACATCACCAACGTAGGCAACTGGGAAGCCTTGAGCTTTCAGTGCTTCCATTTGCTTGATTGGGCCGACTGAACCTGGTGCGTCTGGGGTGATACCATCGCGTTCCATTTTCAACATGGCTAATGCGTGTAATGGAATGTCAGGACGTGACCATGCATCAGGCGCAGGGGATAGGTCATCCGTGTTGGTTTCGCCCGTTACTTTAAAGACGCTTAAAGTGATTTTTTCTTCTAGTGCTGGACGGGCTTTGAACCACTCGCCTTCAGCCCAAGAGAGCATGACCGCTTTAGCATTGGCATTGCCTGCTTTAGCTTTTTCAGCAACGTCATGGAACGCATCAAACATTAATAATGTGTGCTTGAGTTCAGCGGCGGCTAATTCAGATAGTTCTGCATTGTCTAACAGGGCAACCAATGTTTCGATGTTGTAGCCACCTTGCATGGTGCCCAACAATTTAACAGCGTGTGCTTTGTCGATCAGTGGTGAAGAGGCTTCACCTTTAGCAATAGCGGATAAGAAACCGGCTTTAACATAAGCGGCTTCGTCAACACCTGCAGGAACGCGATCAGTGATCAGTTCCAGCAAAAAAGCTTCTTCGCCGGCAGGTGGGTTTTTCAGTAGCTCAACCAAACCTGAGGTTTGTTCGCTAGTGAGTGGCTGAGGGACAATGCCCTGTTCAGCGCGTTCTGCTACGTGTTTGCGGTAGGCTTCAAGCACAGTATTATATCCTCATCATTGGCCCCCAAACAGGAAGGGGCGCTTATCCAGAAGCTGTTTTCAAAGTGTTGCAGGCACGCGTAATCAGAGCAATGTTGCTTTCGAACATTGCTATTTACGCTGCAGCGATAAGGGTAAAACCCTTTGCGCTTTGAAAACAGCCTCGATTATTGGACGTGGTTGCCTAAAATGGCGGGCTTATTCTAAGCCACAAGCACTAAAAAGTTAAGGGGCATTCACTGTTTTGCAGTGTGTTTTATATGTTAGACCTTGGGCTAACATGCTTTTTGCGCTCGTTTGCGAGCAATAGCGCTAGGGCAGATCAATATAAATAGCCACTCAAAAACACATTGAGCGGCTATTAACAGGCTGCTTAACCTTCAAGTTGACTTTCTAAGTGACGCATTACATGGTCAGGTTTCAATACCAATACATCGGTTTCAACCGCATCGAGTACCACTTCTGCCGTATTACCAATTAATGCACCGGATAAGCCGGTGCGTGCCACCGTACCAATCACGGTGACAACTGCATCAAGTTCTTTGGCCATGGATGGAATTAAAACATCCGCTGGACCTTCTTTGATATGCATTTGTCCCTCTTCCAGTTCAAACTCTTTAACAAAGCTGGCACATTGCTCACGGTAACGCGCTTCGATGGTTTCACGCAGTTGGAAGGTTGGATCAGAAGCCGAGAGCATCGGTGATGGGTGTGCGGTAAAAACATGCATGGTCGCTTTAGCAATCGATGCCACTTCAAAGGCATTACTGATCAGGCTAGCGTGCAAGGCTTTGTGCTCGGCACTGCTATTACCCACGTCGACTGCGACCAGGATCGAACCTTCAGTCCAAGGGCGATTGGTTTTCGCGATTAGAACTGGACTAGGGCAGTAGCGCAGCAGTTTCCAGTCATCGGGCGTGAGTAGGGCACGCTTAAGCGGGTTCTCCGGGAAGTGTTGCTTAATCACTAGGCCGCAACTTTCTTCCTGTTGTACTTGGATAATGGTTTCATGAAAGCTTTCATGCCACGCTTGTTGGGTGGTCACCTCATAACCGTCTTCTCTAAGCTCGCGTGCGGCATCTGCCAAATATTGACTGTGCTCGCCACGCTTATCACAAACCAGTAAGTGCAGGCGCGATTGAGTGACCCCAGCAATTAACTTGGCACGTTTGAGTGCCAACCCTTCTGGTTGGTTGGGGGTCATAACCACCAATATACTGCGGATCGCTTGCATGTGTTTCTCCCTGCGTTTTTAGAATATGAATATCTGTATTGATTAGAATGCCAGCTTTATAGGCCGCTGGATATTGATGCTTGTCAAGCAACAAGGCTGGCGGTTCTAGCGTTGCTCCGTATAATGGCGCACATTCATCATCGCCTCCAGTACCTGTCTATGTTAATACCTGAAATTGAAGCTTTTTTACAGTGTCAAACCCCTCAGAGTTGGGTTGAGTGTGCGCTCGACCACCCCGAGGAACTCTTGCTTGATCACGCCAATTGCGAAAAAAAGGCTGCTGGCACCGCGCTAAGCTTGATGTTTCGTTATGCTGAGCGCGAAGAGATGCAGCAGTACCTCTCCCGTTTAGCGCGTGAGGAATTGCGTCATTTTGAGCAAGTAACCGCACTCATGAAAAAGCGTGGCATAGGTTATCGTCAGCTCGGCCCTTCACATTATGCGCAGCGCTTGCATCAGCACATTGCCAAGCAAGAGCCGGACAAGATGATTGATAGTTTAATTGTCTTGGCATTTATCGAGGCGCGTTCTTGCGAGCGTTTTTACCGCTTAGCACCCTATTTAGATGAGGAGCTTGGTCGCTTTTATACTTCGTTGCTGAAATCGGAGTCACGCCATTTTGAAGGCTACTTACGTATGGCCGAGCTGTATGCTAAACAGCCTATCGACGAGCGCGTCGCGTTTTTTGCTGAAGTTGAGCGTGAAGCGATCTTGACTGAAGATGCGGTATTTAGATTTCACAGTGGCGTGCCGAAGCCATTGGACCATTCAGCCTCGCCGACTCGCGCCGTGGAGCGCTAAACGGCTGCGCTTGTGGCGGTAAATGGCAGTGTTTGTAGGGTTAACTGTTTGGCGCTGGCTTCGATATACCAGCCTTGAGTATCCCAGTCACCTAAGACAATACGCTGTTTGTCGTCGGCTAAGTTGTGGATAGCGGGGCGGTGGGTGTGGCCGTGAATTAATGTACGCACTTTATATCGCGCCATCACGCGGGTCACTTCTTCTGCATTGACATCGGTAATGTCGCTGGCTTTCATGCGTGTGCTGGTTTTACTCTTTTGGCGCAAATCACCAGCTAAACGTTGTCTTTTATGTAAAGGCAAGTTGCGCAATATAAATAAAATCAAAGGGTTACGTAAGACTCTTCGTAATCTAATGTAACTTCTATCACTGGTGCACAAACTGTCGCCATGCATCAATAGCACCGGTTCGCCAGCCAATTGCACAAGGCTTGGGTCTTTAAGCAAGGTGCAGTCAGCCAGCTGGCAAAAGTCATCACCGATTAAAAAATCACGATTGCCGTGCATTAAATAAATCTGCGTGCCGCTGGCCGCGACGGCACTGAGCGCCTCAGCAATTGAGCGCTGAAAGGGCGTCATGGCGTCGTCGCCAATCCACACTTCAAAAAAGTCGCCCAAAATATACAACGCTTGTGCCTGTTTAGCCTGCTGCTGAAGAAACGCAAGGAACGCGCCGGTAATATCCGGGCGCTCCTCGTGCAAATGCAAATCAGAAATCAGTAGAATCACTCAACGATCTCGGCTTTTTCGATAATGACAGCATCGCGCGGTACATCTTGGTGGCCGCCTTTGCTGGTGGTTGCAACATTTTTAATTGCATCAACCACGTCCATGCCTTCAACCACTTCACCAAATACGGTGTAGCCCCAACCCTGAGTGGTCGGTGCGCTATGGTCTAGGAAGTCGTTGTCTTTAACGTTAATAAAGAACTGCGCTGAAGCTGAATGTGGCTCCATGGTGCGCGCCATCGCAATGGTACCTAGCTTGTTAGAAACACCGTTGTTGGCTTCGTTTTTGATGCTGTTACGAGTTTTTTGTTCTTTCATGTTGCTATCAAAACCACCCCCTTGGATCATAAAGTTGCTGATCACACGGTGGAAGATGGTGTTGTCATAGTGGCCGTCTTTAACGTACTGAATAAAGTTGGCTACAGTTTCTGGTGCTTTGTCAGCAAAGAGTTGTAAAGTGATCACGCCGTGGTTGGTGTGTAATTTAATCATTGAGTTAATCCATAGATGCTAAAAAGTCATAGACCTGTCAGAGAGGTGTCAGGTTCGGGTATGATAAGCACTTTATTTGAGCCAGCCTACCCATAATAGCCAGTAATGAGTATTTAACAGCCCATGAGCACGTCTGATTCTTCCGTTAATGTCGCCGCGAACTTTCTTCGTCCTATTCTTGAAGCTGATTTAGAGTCAGGTAAGCACAGTAGTATTGTGACGCGCTTTCCACCTGAACCTAACGGTTACTTGCATATTGGCCATGCCAAATCGATCTGTCTAAACTTTGGCATGGCCAAAGAGTTAGGCGGTGTCTGTCATCTGCGTTTTGATGACACCAACCCGGCTAAAGAAGAGCAAGAATACATCGATGCTATTAAATACGATGTGAACTGGTTGGGCTTTCAGTGGGATGGTGATGTGCGTTACGCTTCGGATTACTTCGAGCAGCTGTATGCATGGGCCGTTTATTTAGTTGAGCAGGGCCAAGCTTATGTCTGTGATTTATCCCCTGAGCAAGGTCGTGAATACCGTGGCAGCTTAACTGAACCAGGTAAAAATAGCCCATTCCGTGAGCGCAGTGTCAGCGAGAATTTAGATTTGCTCGCTCGTATGCGTGCCGGTGAGTTTCCTGATGGTGCGCGTGCGTTGCGCGCCAAGATTGATATGGCTTCACCGAATATGAATCTGCGTGATCCTATTCTGTACCGTATCCGTCATGCTCATCACCACCAAACTGGAGATGCATGGTGCATCTACCCAAGTTATGACTTTACCCACGGCCAGTCAGATGCCATTGAGCGTGTCACACATTCCATTTGCACCTTGGAATTTGAAGACCATCGCCCATTGTATGAGTGGTTTTTAGAGCAATTACCGGTTCCAGCTAAACCACGCCAGTATGAGTTTGCCCGTTTAAATCTCAACTACACAGTGACCAGTAAGCGCAAACTGAAGCTGTTGGTGGATGATAATCATGTCACCGGCTGGGATGATCCACGCATGTCGACCATCAGTGGTTTCCGTCGTCGTGGCTATACCGCTGCCTCCATTCGCAACTTCTGCGACATGATTGGGGTGAACCGCGCCGGTGGTGTAGTTGATTTAGGCATGCTGGAATTTTGCATTCGTGAAGATTTGGATAGCAGTGCATCGCGCGCCATGTGTGTACTCAAGCCGCTTAAAGTCGTGATTACTAACTACCCAGAAGAACAACAACAGACTTTGCACTTGCCGCGTCACCCTAAGCGTGACATTGGCCTGCGCGAGTTGCCTTTTGCCCGTGAAATCTATATTGATGCCAGCGACTATGAAGAAAATCCACCTAAGGGCTATAAGCGTTTAGTGCCAGGTGGTGAAGTACGTTTGCGCGGCAGCTATGTGATTCGCGCCGATGAAGCGATTCGTGATGCTGAAGGCAATATTGTTGAGCTGCATTGTTCGTACGATACTGAAACTTTAGGCAAAAACCCAGAAGGGCGTAAAGTCAAAGGGGTGATTCACTGGGTACCTGCGGCGCAAAGCGTTGAGTGTGAAGTACGTCTGTACGATCGCTTATTTAAAACCGCTAACCCTGATAAAAGTGAGGATGGCGAGACCAGCGGATCCTTCCTCGACAATATCAACCCTGAGTCATTAGTGGTATTAACAGGCTGCCGCGCTGAGCCGTCTTTATTGCAGGCGCAGGTCGGTGAGAATTTCCAATTTGAGCGCGAAGGTTACTTTTGCCTCGACAGCCGTGACAGCAAGCCGGATACATTGGTATTTAACCGTACTGTGACTTTGCGTGATTCGTGGGGGCAAGCATGAGTTTAACTATTTATAACACCCTGACTAAACGTAAAGAGCCGCTGCAGCCGTTAGAAGGCAAGCATGTGCGCATGTATGTCTGCGGCATGACCGTGTATGACTACTGCCATATTGGTCATGCACGGGTGATGGTGGCTTTTGATGTGGTGACGCGCTGGTTACGCCACCGTGGCTACGACGTCACTTATGTGCGCAATATCACGGACATTGACGACAAGATCATTCGCCGTGCGCAAGAAAACAACGAACCATTTGAGCAGTTGGTTGAGCGTATGATTGCCGCGATGCATGAAGATGAAGCCCGTTTAAATGTGCTGCGTCCCGATCAAGAGCCACGTGCCACCGGTCACATTGATGGCATGTTTAAGATGATCCAAACCTTGATTGATAAAGGGTTTGCTTATGCCGCGGAGAATGGTGATGTGTACTATCGTGTGGCTAAGTTTGTCGGTTACGGCAAATTATCACGGCGCAATATCAATGATTTAAAAATTGGTGCGCGCATCGAAATCGATGAGTCGAAAGAAGACCCTCTGGATTTTGTCCTGTGGAAAGCGGCTAAACCCGGTGAGCCAAGCTGGCAGTCACCCTGGGGCGCAGGCCGTCCAGGCTGGCACATTGAATGCTCAGTGATGTCGACCTGCTGCCTAGGCGACAGCTTTGACATCCATGGTGGCGGTCCAGACCTGGTCTTTCCGCACCATGAAAATGAAATCGCACAAAGTGAAGCAGCGACCGGAAAGCAATATGCCACCACTTGGATGCATGCTGGTGCGGTGCGCGTCGATGGCGAGAAGATGTCCAAATCCTTGGGTAATTTCTTCACCATTCGTGATGTCTTGGAAAAGTATCACCCAGAAGTGGTGCGCTATCTTTTAGTGGCGAGCCATTACCGCAGTGCGATTAACTATTCTGAAGATAACTTGCGCGAAGCCAAATCAGCACTCGAGCGTTTTTACCTGACGTTAAAAGGTCTGGAGATCGTTCCAGCAGTTGGTGGTGAAGTCTTTGTTGAGCGCTTTACCAAAGCGATGGATGATGACTTTAATGCGCCTGAAGCCTGTTCAGTACTGTTTGAGATGGCACGTGAAGTGAACCGCCTCGACAAGCAAGATCATGCTGCCGCTGCAGGCTTAGCCGCGCGGATGAAAGAGTTGGCAGCGGTGCTGGGTATTTTACAGCTTGAACCCAACGCCTTCTTACAAGCCGGTGCAGAAAAACGTGTGGATGCTGCACAGGTTGAAGCATTGATCGCTGCACGTTTGGCCGCGCGTCAAAATAAAGAATGGGCTGAATCCGATCACATTCGTGACGAACTGACGGCTTTGGGCATCGTTTTAGAAGATGGCAAAGACGGCACAGGCTGGCGTTTTGCTGATCAGTGATCGCTGAGTTGATGTTGCACGAGATCTATACTGTCGTGCAACATCAGCACATTTATTGTGTATTTAAATGACAAGATTGGAGAGCACTATGCAGCATTTTTTTAATACCTCCGTACGCTGCATGCTAAGCACGATGCTGATAGCAGGATGCTTAAGCCTTTCATATTCAGCTGTGGCCGCGGAGGCTGATAACTACGATGACAGCTGGGAAGATTTTGGGGAAAATGAAGATCCATGGGAAAATGCCAACCGTGCGATTTTCCGTTTCAATGATGCAGTCGATCGCTGGGCTCTAAAGCCTATAGCGCAGGGTTATCAAAAAATCACCCCTGATGTGCTCGAAGACGGCATACATAATGTTTTTCGTAATGTCGGCGAGGTGAAAAATCTGGCTAATAATGTGCTGCAATTGAAGCTGCATGATGCCGGTGTTGATACCGCTCGCTTTATGTTTAACAGCACTTTCGGCGTTTTGGGCTTTTTTGATGTTGCGACGAAAATGGGCTTGCAGCGTAACGATGAAGACTTTGGTCAGACCTTGGGCGCTTGGGGGGTGAAAAGCGGTCCTTATGTGGTATTGCCACTGTTAGGTCCAAGCACTGTACGTGACACTGTGGCTCTGTATCCGGACACTTATGTTAGCACTTACCGTTATGTTAATGATGTGCCTGTGCGTAACAGCATGTTTGCTTTAAATGTTGTCGATACGCGGGCAAAGTTATTATCAGCTGAGCGGTTAATCAGTGGTGACAAGTACCGTTTCATTCGCAATGCGTATTTGCAGAACCGTGAGTTCCGAGTGCTTGACGGTAATGTGGTGGATGATTTTTAGTCTTAGATGATGAGCGCATGTTGCTAGAGCAGAGAACCCTTGAATCAGTGTGGCGATAAGAGTACCTTTTGCGCTTAAACACTATTAATGATTTATAAGTAATGCATTCGACTTCGCAACAGGCCAGTCCGACGACTGCATCTGAGAAGCTGCTTTTATTACAAAAGCAGCACACTTTATTGCTCGACGATCAGCTAGCTGGCCGGCATTTGCAGCAGAAAATACGCCCAACCACACCTTGGGAAGCGCAAGGTATACGTTTTGCACATTGTGTGATCCCTGCTTTGTACTTAACCGGTGATTCGTTGGATTATTTTGTCCTGCCCGATGGCCGGTTATTATTGTATCTGGCTGATGTGTCTGGGCATGGCACTGCTTCTGCGCTGATCAGTATGTTACTGAAAAACACAGTACGCGAATTTATCTTCGGTGCGCATGCGGCGTCGTCTACTGAGCCTGTGAACCCTGCGCAGGTGTTAGCCTATCTTAATCAGCGTTTGCTCACCTACGACTCTGATCGGCATGTCACGCTGATTTGTGCCATTATCGATACTGCTCAAGATCTATTGCTCTGGAGCGTTGCAGGGCATTTACCGTCGCCGATTTTATACAGTGATGGGCAAGCTATATTTTTACGTGGCAAAGGGCAACCGATTGGTTTGTTTGATACTGCAAAATATACAAATGAGCAGCGCGCTCTGCCATCAGCCTTTAGTTTGTGCTTGTTTTCTGATGGTATTTTAGACGTGCTGCCAGAAAAGTATCTGATTACCCGCGAAGCCGCACTGCCCAAGCTGATTAGTGCGGCGCAGGGTGACTATACACAGATTGTCGAGCGTCTAGGGCTGGCTAACTGCAGCAATATGCCTGATGATATCGCCATGCTGGTGCTGAGTAGGAATCTTGCATGAGTGATGGTAAAATTCAGTGTGCTGAATACAGTGATACCTTCGTTTTAAAATGCGTGGGCGATGTGCGCTTAAACTTTTGTTCTGCGCTCAATGAAAAAATCGAAAAAATACTTAAAGAAAACTCACTCAAGTCTATTGTGATTGATTTGACTGAAGTGATCAGTATCGACAGTACAACCTTGGGTTTGTTGGCTAAACTGTCCATTTTATCTCGACGCAAATTTGGCATGCTGCCAACCTTGGCCAGTACTAACCCTGATATCAGTCGCGTGCTGGATTCTATGGGCTTTAATCAGGTGTTTAATATCGTACACACCCCCACGCCATGCCCCGAGTGCCTAGATGACTTACCTGAGCAGGATCAGTCGGAGGCGCTGGTTAAGGCGCGCGTGTTGGAGGCGCATCATATTTTAATGAGTCTGAATGAATCCAATCGCGACGAGTTTCGTGATTTAGTCAGTGCGCTAGAAAGTACGCCATCTTAATCGGTTCGCTAGAGGGTGCGCTGCCGGTGAGTCATACCACCCGCAGCGTTGCGGCGTTTAGCTAAAAAGCTTTTCCAGTTTTTCTTGATCGCGTGCAAAGGCACGGATACCTTCGGCCAGCTTTTCCGTGGCCATCGCATCTTCATTGTGTGCCCAGCGGAAACGCTGTTGATCCACTAAAACACGCTCTTCACCTTGGCTATTTTCGTGTAGTTTGCGCTCTAATGGACCCTGTTCATTGCTGAGCTGCTCTAATAACTCAGGGCTGATGGTGAGGCGGTCACAGCCGGCTAATTGCTCAATTTGGCCAAGATTACGAAAGCTTGCACCCATGACTATGGTGGCGTAATTATTACCTTTGTAATAGTTATAAATACGCGACACAGACTGCACGCCAGGATCGTCACTGCCCGTGTAATCACGGCCCAAGGTTTTTTTATACCAGTCGTAAATACGTCCGACAAAGGGCGAGATTAAAAACACCCCTGCATCGGCACAGGCAGCCGCTTGGGCAAAAGAAAACAGCAGGGTGAGGTTGGTCTGGATATTGAGTTTTTCCAAACGACGCGCGGCTTGAATCCCTTCCCAGGTCGCAGCGATTTTAATCAGCACGCGCTGGCGATCAATACCATGCTGCTCATAGCGATCAATTAAGCGCAGGGCATAGTCATAGCTGGCCTGTTCATCAAAAGATAAACGCGCGTCCACTTCCGTGGAAATACGCCCAGGAATCAGCGATAAAATCTCACGCCCCACCGCCACGGCAAATTGTTCGCAAGCGGCTTGTGGATGACCTGCGTACTCTTTTTGGATGTGCGCCATCAGCTGAGCATAGCGCGGAAAAGTCGCTGCTTTTAACAATAAGGACGGGTTGGTGGTGGCGTCTACTGGCTGTAAACGAGCAATCGCATCCAAATCACCTGTATCGGCAACGACAGTGGTGAAGCGTTTAAGTTGTTCGAGTTTTGAGGTCATAGTATGGGCTACAAAATATGAGGCTAAAAAATAGTGCGTAGAACATAACTGAGCGCTGAATAGGATGCAATTATTTATCGTCGACTAGCGACCATCGAGTACGGCAATCGCTTGATCGTAAACGCGCATGGGTTCATCGGTTTTATAGATATCGGCTGAGAGCAGTTGGCGAAAACGCCGTGCGCCGGGAAAGCTTTGGGCTAAACCGAGGATATGCCGAGTGATATGTGGCGCTTTACCACCTTGGGCGATATGTGCCACGAGGTAAGGACGCAGCTGCTCAAGAATCGCAGTGCGACTGATCTCACGCTGTGCATCAGCAAAGAGCTGATGATCGACCTCACTAAGCAACCAAGGGTTGTGATAGGCCTCGCGCCCAATCATAACCCCATTAAAAGTTTGTAAGTGTTCTGCACATTGCTCAAGGGTTTTAATACCGCCGTTTAAAATAAACTCCAGCCCTGGAAAATCGCTTTTCAGTTGCGCAGCAATGTCATAACGCAAGGGCGGTACGTCGCGGTTTTCTTTGGGCGATAAGCCTTCTAAAATCGCAATGCGTGCATGTACAGTAAAACTCCGGCAGCCTGCCTCTTGCACGGTACCAACAAAGTCACACAGCTCGGTATAGCTGTCACGGCCATTGATACCAATGCGATGTTTGACCGTCACCGGGATTTGCACCGCGTCCTGCATCTGCCGCACACAGTCCGCCACCAGTTGCGGATGCGCCATCAGACAGGCACCAATCATATTATTTTGTACGCGATCACTGGGGCAGCCGATATTCAGATTGACCTCATCAAAGCCGGCGGCCTCAGCCATTTTTGTACAGGCGGCTAACTGCTCAGGATTACTGCCGCCTAATTGCAACGCTATGGGGTGCTCGGTCTCGTCATGACGCAGAAAACGCGCGCTGTCGCCATACAGCAATGCACCGGTGGTCACCATCTCGCTATAGAGCAACGCACGCTTAGAAATAAGCCGTAAAAAGTACCTACAATGGTGATCTGTCCAATCCATCATCGGTGCAACGGAGAAGCGACGGTTAACTCTATTCATGGCATTTTAAGCTCTGTAAGAACGGTTTTGCATAGGCTGCAAGCGTGTTTTGTGCGCATAGTGTATGTCAAACATGCTCCGTTTAGGAGCGCGAAAGGTCTGCTATTTATAAAATGTGTGTGTTAAATCAGACTATTACAAGAGCCTGAGCAAGGCGTTTAAGTGATTGTCGCGATGCATTTAAAGCGTCTACTGGTTATAGAGGAGCAACTGAGTTGTTTTATGAATTTTGCTGATGCATGTATCTTTATTAAGCGCTGTACTTGCTCTTTAAATGAGCTTTAATCACTAGAGGCTCAAGTACACGGCAGCAGCAGGGCAGAATTTCATCGCGGCGCAGATAGGCCAGCGGCGGTTTTTCATAGTCAACGCTACCGGCACGCAGGGTCACGCGGCAAGAACCGCAGTAACCACTGCGGCACTGGTATTCCACTTGATGGCCGGTGCGCTCGAGGCCTTCAAGCAGTGTTTCTGACTCGTCTAACTGGAAAATTAAATCTTCAGTAATGACTTGCATGGACTTGTCCACTTAAAGCTCGAATTCGCCTAAGTCTTCAGCTGATACGGTTGAGTTGATCTGGCCAACCAAGTAAGAGCTGACTTCAACTTCTTGCGGAGCAACCTGTACGTTATCCGACACCAGCCAAGCATTGATCCAAGGGATGGGGTTGTGCGAGGCATTACTGAAGGCTGGCTCAAGCCCCACTGCATGCATACGTAGGTTGGTGATGTACTCAATATATTGATTAAGAATACCCAGATTCAGGCCAATCATTGAGCCGTCTTTAAAGAGGTATTTAGCCCATTCTTTTTCTTGCTGCGCGGCATGCTTAAAGATTTCAACACTTTCGGCATGGCACGAACGTGCTACTTCGGCCATTTCTGGATCATCCTGACCGTCTTGCATGATATTGATGATGTGCTGGGTGCCGGTCAGGTGCAGCGCTTCGTCACGGGCAATCAGGCGAATAATCTTGGCATTACCCTCCATTAAGCGGCGTTCAGCAAAGGCAAAGGAGCAAGCAAAACTGACATAGAAGCGAATCGCTTCCAGCACGTTAACGCTCATCATGCACAAGTAGAGTTTGCGTTTGAGCTCAAACAAGCTCACTTCGTGAGTTATACCATTCAAGGTATGGGTACCGGCGCCACACTTGTTGTACAGCATGCTGTAATGAATCAAGTCATCGTAGTACTTAGAAATATCTCCAGCACGCTCAATAATGTGCTGATTGCGCATAATATCGTCAAACACTAAGGCAGGATCGTTAACGATATTACGAATAATATGCGTATAGGAGCGCGAGTGAATGGTTTCCGAAAACGACCAAGTTTCAATCCACGTTTCCAGCTCTGGGATGGATACCAGTGGCAAGAAGGCCACGTTAGGGCTGCGGCCTTGGATCGAATCCAGCAAGGTTTGATACTTCAGGTTACTGATAAAAATATGCTGCTCATGGTCGGGCAGATTACGATAATCAGTGCGGTCTTGAGACACATCCACTTCTTCTGGGCGCCAGAAAAACGACAGTTGTTTTTCAATCAACTTTTCAAAAATCGGATATTTTTGTTGGTCGTAACGCGCCACGTTAACCGACTGTCCAAAGAACATCGGTTCTTTGAGCTGATCGTTATCAGTTAGTGAAAAAGTACTGTATTTCATAAACATTCACCCTTAAATCTTGCAGGCGCCACCAGCGCAATCATCTTCCATATCGCTTTGGCTATCATCAGCGCCATCACGAGTGTTTTGGTAATACAGTGTTTTTAGGCCGAATTTGTACGCTGTCAGTAAGTCTTTTAACAGCTGCTGCATCGGCACACGACCACCTTCAAAACGCTGAGGATCGTAGTTAGTGTTGGAGGAAATGGCTTGGTCAACGAATTTCTGCATGATGCCAACCAAGTGCAAATAGCCTTCGTTGTTGGGCATGCTCCAAAGCAACTCATATTTATCTTTGAGCTCGTCATAACCGGGCACCACTTGCTTAAGAATGCCGTCTTTAGACTGCTTAATGGTGACTAAACCACGTGGAGGCTCAATACCGTTAGTGGCGTTAGAAATCTGGCTGGAGGTTTCTGACGGCATCAAGGACGACAAGGTTGAGTTACGCAGGCCGTGCTTGACGATATCGGCGCGTAGGGTTTCCCAGTCTAAATGCAGCGGCTCAGTACAGATCGCATCCAAATCCTTTTTATAGGTATCAATGGGCAAAATACCTTGCGCATAGGTGGTTTCATTAAATGCGGTGCAGGGGCCAAACTCTTTGGACAGGTTGTTAGAGGCCTTCAACAGATAGTACTGCATGGCTTCAAAGGTACGGTGCGTCAGCGCATTAGCTGAACCATCAGAGTACTTCAAACCATTTTTAGCCAAGTAGTAGGCATAGTTGATCACGCCAACACCCAGAGTACGACGCTTCATCGTCGCATTACGCGCGGCTTCCAGTGGGTAGTCTTGGTAGGTCAGCAATGAATCCAGCGCGCGTACGGCTAAGTCTGCTAAGTCTTCCAGCTCATCGAGGCTATCAATCGCGCCAAGGTTAAAGGCAGACAAGGTGCACAGCGCAATTTCCTTATCGGTCTCGTTGATATTTTCCAGCGGGCTGGTCGGCAGGGCAATTTCCAAGCACAGATTGGATTGACGAATTGGCGCAACTTTAGGATCAAAGGGGCTGTGCGTATTGCAGTGGTCAACGTTCTGGATGTAAATACGACCCGTGCTGGCACGCTCTTGCATCATCAGTGAAAATAACTCAACGGCAGGCAGGGTGCGTTTACGGATGCTTTCATCTTGCTCGTACTGCACATAAAGGCGCTCGAACTCGACTTGGTCAGCAAAAAACGCTTCGTACAAACCCGGTACTTCATGCGGTGAGAATAAAGTGATATTGCCACCTTTAATCAGGCGCTGGTACATCAGTTTATTCAGCTGTACACCGTAGTCCATATGACGCACACGGTTTTCTTCCACGCCACGGTTGTTTTTCAGAACCAATAAAGATTCAACTTCCAAGTGCCACATCGGGTAGAACAGAGTCGCTGCACCACCGCGTACGCCACCTTGCGAGCAGGATTTAACCGCGGCTTGGAACAGCTTGAAGAAGGGGATGCAACCGGTGTGCTGGGCTTCGCCGCCACGAATCGGGCTGCCAACCGCGCGAATACGACCGGCGTTAATACCGATACCGGCACGCAGTGAGACATACTTAACAATGGCAGAGGTGGTGGCGCTAATGGAATCGAGGCTGTCACCGCACTCAATCAGCACGCACGAGCTGAACTGACGTGAAGGGGTGCGCACACCGGCCATAATGGGCGTCGGTAGCGAGATTTTAAACAGTGAAATGGCATCGTAAAAACGTTTAATGTAGTTAATCCGCGTGTCTTTTGGATAGTCTGCAAACAAGCACATACCGATTAAGATATACAGCATTTGCGGGCTTTCGTAGACTTCTTTGGTCACGCGGTTTTGGACGAGGTATTTGCCTTCCAGCTGCTTGACCGCCGCGTAGGAAAAACTCATATCACGACCATGATCAATGTAGTCATTGAGCTCATCAAATTCAGCTTTATCGTAGTCACGTAAAATATGACTGTCGTAACGCTCTTCTTGGGTCAGTTTAGTGACGTGGTCAAACAAATGTGGCGGCTCAAATTCACCGTAGGCAATTTTGCGCAGGTGGAAAATCGCTAAGCGTGCAGCGAGGTATTGATAGTCTGGGGTGTTTTCAGAAATCAAATCCGCCGCTGCTTTAATAATGGTTTCGTGGATATCTTTAGTGCGGATACCGTTGTAGAACTGAATATGTGATTTCAGCTCGACTTGCGATACCGAGACGTTCTTTAAACCCATAGCAGCCCAATCAAGAACACGATGGATCTTGTCTAATTCGATGGGCTCTTGGCGACCATCGCGCTTGGTTACTTTAATGGCTTTAAAGTCTGTCATAATGAAATCCTTATGGAATTTATGCGCAATAGGGCTTGAATATTTGCGAGTACTATTGTAGAGCGGGATTTGTGTGCAAAACACATCATATAGTGTTTATGCTAAAAGAGAGACGCAATATAGGGTATTGGTTGATTAAGATCAACCTGCTAAAACGGGGTGATTTTGCTTGTTTTGCGCTGTAAGCCTGATGCTCTGTAGGCTTGCTGAGCTGTAAAATTTATACAATTAATTTGCTTGCGTTTTTGATTTTAAGAGGGTAATTCGCGGGCAGAATTGAGTCGTTTAAAAAGTAATCAATTATCGTCTAGCTCTAGCATAATTGTCATATTGAGTGTGTATTTTAAAGGCTATATTTTCTATGCAGCAGCTTGAGTTTTTTGAAATCCCCAGCCCCTGCATTGGTGTCTGTGAAGCCAATAACAGGGGCTATTGTAAAGGCTGTTTTCGTTCCCGTGATGAGCGTCTATACTGGCTTCAGTTCAGTGAAACGGACAAGCGTCAGGTGGTGCGCTTATGTCAGCAACGTAAAGCGCGCGTCCTAAAAGCTAAAGAAGCGGCTTTAGAGGCGGCCAAGCCACAGGATGAGCAGCCTGAACAGCCCAGCATGTTTTAACTGCGCAGATGTCATTGCAGTGCGCGCCGTTCATGGCGAGGATAGATGCAAGCGCTGGGCGTCAGGAATATCCATCTCATGGTGACTGACAATCATCAGAATACCATTGGCTTGGCGCTTGCGTAATGCAGCGAGAACTTGATAGCTACTGGTGCTGTCGAGTCCGGCGAAGGGCTCATCCAGCAATAAAATTGGACGCTGGGCCAGTAACAAGCGGGCTAAGGCAATGCGGCGAGCTTGGCCGCCCGAGATTTGTGCGCCGTATTCGCCGAGTGCCGTGTCTAGGCCGTTTTGCTCCTGAGCCCAATCGGCCAATGCTACATCGGCTAAGACTTGCCACAGCTGCTCATCGCTGGCGTGTGGGTCTGCTAAGCGTAAATTGCTGGCTAAGCTGCGATCGAAGATATCGAGTTGTTGTGGCAAATAACCAATGCACTCATCCAGTTGCCACTGGTCATAAGGGCGCTGATTAATCAGATAATTACCACTGCTGGGCGCTAGAGTGTTGGCGAATACTTTTAATAAGGTGGTTTTACCAATGCCGGATGCGCCAGTAATTAGTAGCACTTGGCCGCTATGTAGAGCAATATTGATGTGTTCTGGGCCATTTAAAGCGCCAGGTATACGGGCGCAAAGCTGCTCAGTTTGCAAATGAAAAGGTGCGCTGGGACGTGGTTTATCAGCCTCTTCGGCGACCTTAAGTTGAGACTGATTAAGTTGCATCAACTGGTTAATCCGATCACGCGCAGCTTGGCTTTGACCTAGGCCAATAAAGCTGCCAGCCAGCGGTACTAAGGCTTCATGAATACCCAATAAAGCCAAAGCTGCGGCCAGTAGCCAAGGCACGCTGAGCATCTCGGCGTAGACCATGGGCACAGCAAACCATAATAGGCTCGCCAAACTGACTGCCAAGGCCAATTGTTGCAGCAGTGCTAGCAGGCTAATCAGTTGTTGCTGTTGATAGTGCTGCTCTTGGTAATGATCATCGGCGCTTAAAGTATCACGCTGCTGCTGTTGCCAGCCTTGCCAGAGCGTTAAAGACGTCAGTAGCGATAAGGATTCTAAAAAGTGTTCACGGCGCAGTTCAGCCGCGAGCACATCACTTAGAGCAAGCTTACGCCCACGCCAAAAACCGAGTGCGGGCACCAGTAACAATGCGGTCAATAAGCCAGCGCTGGCGGCATAGGCCAGTTGTGGCTGCAGCCAGTAAGCAAAAAGAAAATAGGCTGTAACAATTAAGACGGCCCAAAACCAAGGTGCGATAAACTGCAATGGAAAACGGTCAAGGCGGTCAATATCCGCCACTAAGCGGTGCATGGTAGCGGCGGAGCCGGTACTGTCTTGGTGAGCTGGGGCATTGCGCAAGGTCAGGGCGCGAAACACTTGACTGCGTAAGTCTTTCAGCAGCGATAGAGTGGCATGGTGCGAGGTAACACGTTCGCCATAGCGTCCAGCGGTGCGCACAATCGCAAATAAGCGAATCAAGGCCGCAGGACGAAAGTAGTCAAAGGTAAAAGAACTGCTCACCACTAAACCGGCAATTGCCGATGCGGTAATAAACCAACCTGAGGTGGCCAGTAAGGCAATGGCTGAGAATAAGGTGAGCGCGCCTAAGAATAGCGCTAAGCTCCAATGGGCTTGACGGCTGCGTAGCAAGTTACGCAAACGCATGGGCTTTAGCATAAGGGCTGCTCCTGTTGAGTGTGCAGGGCGTGCAAATCAAGATGGCGATCCAGCCATTGCAGACCTTGCCACTGATGGCTGATCAAAATTAAGGTTTTGCCAACACTGAGTTTTTCTAACAAAGCATGAATAATCGCGCTGGTGTCGGGATCAAGGTGCGCGGTGGGCTCATCTAGCAGCCAGACATGCGCGTCACGCAAGAGTAACTGCGCAATTGCTAGACGACTGAGCTGACCACCCGATAAGCCCAGGCCGCGCTCACCCAGTGGCGTGTTTAATCCCTGTGGTAGTTTTTCTACTAAGGCTAATAGATCCACGGCTTGCAAGGCATCATAGAGAGCATGCTCGCTGGCGGTTGGATTGGCTAATCGTAAGTTCTCTGCCAAACTGCCGCGCTTAAAGTTGGGTTGCTGTGATAAATACCCCAGCTGTTGGTGCCAGTCGCTGCGCAAACTGTCCAACAGCGAGCGTTGCTTGACTTGAATACGGCCGCTATAGGGCACAAAACCCAATAAAGCGAGCAATAAGCTGGATTTGCCACTGCCGCTTGCACCATGCAAGCCCACGCGCTCACCGGCAGCAATCTGTAGGCTGGTACTGGGCAGGCGTATCCGTCCATTTTGTGCGGTGATACACACTTGGTGCAGGTTTATGGCTGGGGCTGCAGTTAATTGCAAAGGCTGTTTGCCCGGGTGCTGCCAGGTCTGTTGTTCGAGCAATGGCAGGAGCTCTTCAATGGCTCCTTCGGCTTCAGCTTTGGCGTGGTAGTCACTGCCCAGTTGACGCAAGGGTGCATAAAACTCAGGGGCCAGCAGTAGAATAAATAGCGCGCCGGCATAAGGCACAGGGATCACCCCTTTGGCCCAAGGTAAAACACCGAGTAAGCCTAAGCCTAGATACAAAGCCACAAGGGCAATGGCGAGGGATGAGAACAGCTCCAATACTGCGCCTGATAAAAATGCTAAACGCAGTACTTTCATCGTAGTGTCGCGGTATTTAGACGCTGAGCTGTCCACATCCTGCTGCGCTTGTGAAACGGCTTTAAGGTGTTGCAAGGTCGGCATACCACGCACCCAGTCTAAAAAACGACTGCTGAGTTGACTCATCGCTGCCATTTGCTGCTGACTACTACGGCTCGCAGCGCTGCCAACTAGAATCATAAATAGCGGAACTAACGGTGCGGTCAATAGCATTAAAATCGCAGCCAGCGGGCTGTAGTAAAAAGCTGCGATACTGATCATAAGTGGCGTTATCAGTACCAAGTACAGCTGGACATAATAACGGCTGATATAGCCATCCAACGCATCAACTTGTTCGAGTAATTGCGAGCTTAACGCGCCGTCAGCCCCCAGTGTTTGCCGTTCCGGCCCTAAGCTGGCTAAGGTGCCAAGCAGCTGCTTACGTAAGGACTTGCGCGCTCTTAGGCTGGCGGCTTGCGAGAGACGTTCGCGAATAAATTGAGCGGTTGGACGTAAGATAAAGCACAGTACTAAACCCAAAGCATAGCGCAGCTCAAAGGCGTGTTGAGTCTGGTCCGGGCTGTGCATATGATCCAGCAGACCTACAAAGAGTTGCGCCAACAGCCAGCTTTGCCCAATAAAGAGTAGGGCACCCAGCACTGCAAAAATAAGAGCCCAGCGTAAGCGCTGTGCTTCTGGAGCAATAATCTGCTTTAAATGGCGGCGTAATTTAACTTTCAGCTGTTTCTCGGGGCTTTCTAGCGTTTTATCCACTGATTAACCCATGCCTATAAAATAATGGTTGTAAAGCGGCTGTATATAAGCTGCCTAGCGCGAATGTTTCTCAATAATCGCATATCTAGAGTGATCTGCTGTGCGACATGATGTCCTGTGCTGATTGTGGTCAAGCTAAAAATATCATTAAATCGTATATTATCCATGGTCAATCAGATTCTTTATATAACGCGTTGATCTATACATATAAAAATCAATCGCGTTCTAGAATTGCATAACCTTTAAAAGTGCTTTAATGGCTTGATTTGTTACCTGCTGTAGATGATAATCATTTTCATTCAAAGATCAGATTAATACAAGGAACCTGTATTCATGCAAGCAACAACTTTGCGCTCACTGCTTTTGTATTGCCTGGTGGTGAGTCCTGTTATCAGTGCCGCGACTATAGAGCAGTCACTTAGCGAAAGCGAAACACTCAGCCAGACCGCGCAAAGTTCTCAGAAGCGTGTCGAACGTTTAGATGATGCCAGTCAGGCGATGCTCGAAGAATACAGTAACACCTTAGCTAAAGCTAAAGCCCTAGAAGGCTATAACGCGCAAGTCAGTGAGCTGGTTGTCGCGCAGCATCAAGAATTAGTCAGTTATCAAGAGCAACTGGACGAACTGCAAGACACAGAGGCGGCAGTGATTCCGCAAATGCGGCGTATGGTGGAAGTATTGGCTGAATTTATTGAGGCTGATGTACCCTTCTTACCCCATGAGCGGGCCGATCGCTTAGCCGCGCTGCAAGCGTTAATGCCGCGTGCCGATGTCAGCATGGCCGAAAAGTATCGCCGTATCCTTGAGGCCTACCAAATTGAAAGTGATTACGGCTATACCCTTGAAGCTTGGCGCGGTGAGTTAGGTGCGGGTACAGAGCAGCGCAGTGTCGAGTTTTTGCGTGTCGGCCGGTTGATGCTGTATTACCAAACACCCAATGGTCATGAAAGCGGCTATTGGAATGCACAAACACGCAGCTGGCAAACGCTCGATAATAGTGTGCGTCGTCCTTTGCAAAAAGCCATTGCCATGGCCCGCCAACAAAAAACCGCCGATTGGTTAGAACTGCCGATTAAGACTCTAGCGCTGGAGGTGCAGCCATGAAGCGCTTGTTATGGATCAGCTGTGCGCTGTTGTTTAGCCTGTCCGTACAGGCCAATGTCTTAACCCCCGATCAGTTGCTTGAGCGTATTCGCAGTGAAAAAAGTACTGAAGAACACTTGATGCACGAGCGTGAGCAGCGCTTCTTGGCCTCGCGTAACCAGCAAGCACAGTTGTTAGCTCAAGCAAAAAAAACGCTAGCAGAACAAGAAGCCCGTGCCGCTGCGTTAAAATCGACCTTTACCGCCAATGAACAGGAGTTGGCCAATCAAGAGCAGGTACTGAAGCAGCAAGTGGGCGATTTGGGCGAGCTGTTTACTGTGGTACGGCAAAGTGCTGGTGATTTAGCCGGGCAGTGGCGTAGCAGTGTGTTAAATGTGCAGTTTCCTCAGCGTATCGAGCAGCTTGAGCGCTTAGCCAAAGGCCGAGTGTTGCCAAGCGCGGCACAAGTGGAACGTTTTTGGTTGACAGTGTTGGAAGATATGATCGCCACAGGACGCGTTGAGCGTGTTACCGCGCCGGTGATTGGTATGGATGGTCAGCGTCAAACTGAAAAGGTTTATCGTGTTGGGCCTTTCTCTGCTTACAGTCAGCAAGCGTTTTTAACCTTTAGTGAAGGCGATAATGCTTTCCGTGCGTTACCGAAGCAGCCCTCGGGTATCAGCCAAGTAAAAAAGTGGGCTGATAGCGATGATGCGGTGGTGCGCATTCCTTTGGACCCAACCCGCGGTTCGTTAGTTGAGCAGTTACAGCGTCAACCCTCGATCTTGGATCGCCTTAAGCATGGCGGTTTGGTTGGCTGGATAATTGTCGCCTTGGGTGTCTTTGGTTTTGCTTTAGCCGCTTGGCGCTTGCTCGGATTAATGCAAGTGACGGGGCGTGTTCGTGAGCAAATGCGTCATTTATCGCAGCCCAATAGCAATAACCCATTGGGGCGCGTATTAAGTGTGTTGGGAGCAAATCCACAATTGTCTGACTTGGAGACCCTTGAGCTAAAACTCGATGAAGCGGTAATGCAAGAAGTACCACAGTTAGAGAAGGGCCAAGGCTTGCTTAAACTATTGGCTGCGGTCGCACCTTTGCTGGGTTTGTTGGGCACGGTCACTGGCATGATCATTACCTTCCAAGCCATTACTCAGAGTGGCGGTGGTGATTCACGCTTAATGGCTGATGGTATCTCGCAGGCATTGGTGACTACGGTGGAAGGTTTAGTGGTGGCGATTCCCTTGTTGTTTTTACATAGTATCCTTAGCGCGCGCAGTAAAGCGGTGGTGCAGCTTTTAGAGCAGCAATGTGTGGGGCTGTTAGCCCTGCATATGACAGGACATAAGCGCAGTGAGTAACTGGCACAGCACCTGGTTTTGGCTGATTGATAGCAGCCATGCCTTGCTCGATTTGATGAGTGCTGGCGGCATAGTGATGTGGCTGCTCGCGGCCTTATGTGTACTGTTTTGGACTTTGGTTTTGGAACGCTTTTGGTATATGCATTGCCAGTTTCCACGCTGGGCTCAACAATGCCGTGCTGATTGGCAGGCACTCAATCTGCATGCTGGTACGCACAATGGCTGGCCGCGTGCGGTACGCGCAGCTTGGCTAGCACAAGCGCGTGAGCAATTACTAACGCCTCTATCGGTGACACGCACCTTAGTCGCCATGTTTCCTCTATTAGGGCTGCTGGGTACTGTCACTGGGATGGTTGCCGTATTTGAAGTACTGGCGGTCAGTGGCAGCGGTAACCCGCGCGCTATGGCTGGTGGCGTTTGGCAGGCCACATTACCCACCTTAGCTGGCATGGTGCTAGCCATTGGTGGTTTATTTAGTTTGGCCCGTTTAGAGCGTAATGCACGGCGAGCAATTGGGCAGTTGGCTGACCAACTGCGTCACGAATAAGGATTAGATGATGAGAATGCGCCGCTACAGTCAGCAAGCTGCAGAAGAACCGGGGATTGATTTAACACCCATGTTGGATGTGGTTTTTATTATGCTAATTTTCTTTATTGTTACCAGTTCATTTATTAAAGAGTCAGGTATTGAGGTCAATCGCCCACAAGCCGACTCCGCCAGCGCGCAAGATAAAGGCAATATTTTAATTGCAGTCACGGCGGATGGCCAAGTGTGGCTGGATAAGCAAGTGGTAGATGTACGCAGCGTGCGTGCGCATGTCGAGCGTATGCGTCAAGAACAGCCCGAGGGGGTGGTTGTGGTACAGGCTGATCAAGATGCACGTACCGGTTTGGTGGTTAAAGTGATGGATCAAGCGCGCTTAGCTGGCGTTCAAGACGTGGTGTTAGCTGCGTCTACGGAGTCGCAGTAATGCGTTGGCTGTGGTCTTTTTTAGCGGCTATTGCAGTGGTCTTTGGCAGCTTTGTCTTGATGTTGGTGATGATTTTTCCACCGAAAAATACAATGGATGAGCCCGCTTTGCAGATGGGGCACTTTGTGCCGAAACAGCAGCAAGAGTCCAGTGATCCCAGCCGCTCTCGCCAGCAGATGCCCGACAAGCCTGTGGAGCCGCAGCCGGAAACACCGCCGACCCAACAAGCACCGCAACCACCACGCACGCCACCGATGGCCACACTTGATTTAGCTGTGCCGCAGTTATCAAGCAATAGTAGTGTCGCGACCGCTGCGGCACCCAGTTTACAAGGCTTAATCGCACAGGCGGCGACTCCCGTTGCGCCTTCAGCGTCGGCGGCGGCACCCGCCGCTATGCAAAGTGCACCCAGCAACGATGCGGAAGTGATTCCTTTAAATGAGGTGCTGCCGGTTTACCCTGATAGCGCCCGCCGTCGCGGCATTGAAGGCTACGTGAAACTGGCCTTTACCATCACGGCAGACGGCAAAGTGGAAAATGTACGGGTGCTGGAGTCTTCACCGGCGAACGTGTTTGAGCGTGCAGCCCGTCGCGCAGCGATCCGCTGGCGTTTTTCGCCGCGCAGTGAGGATGGTCGTTTAGTGGCGCGTGATGCGGTAAAAACCTTGCAGTTTCGTCTAGAAAAAAGAGGGCGATAGGATGCGTCTATGGTTATTGGCTGTATGTGTTTGTGCGCTGACTGCTCAAGCCGCGCCCACACAAAGTATCGCGCCACAGGTATTGCGCGCCTTGCAAAGCGCGCAAACAGCGCAGCAAACGGGTAACTATGCTCAAGCAGAGCAGGCGCTGGGTGCCGTGCAGGTTAAGTCTGGCAGTTTAGAACAGGTGCTTATTTGGCGTAGCCAAGGCTATTTAGTCTGGGCGCAAGGCCATAATAAGCATGCCATTGATTTGCTGGATAAAGCTCTGAAAAGTGGTCAGTTGACCGCTGAACAAGTGGCTGAGGATCGTCTTAACTTGGCCAAGCTGAGTTTTGCGGTAAAAAATTACAATCAGGTTTTACAGTACTTAGAAGGTGTTGCGCAGAGCGATGAGATCTTGGAAATGCGTGTGCAGGCTTGGCAAGCTTTAGGGCGTTTAGATAAAGCCTTACCTTTGGCAGAACAGTATTTAAAAGGTCAGCATAGGATCAATGAGAGCTGGTTACAGTTTATGGTAGGCGCCAATGCTGAACTCAAACGTTACGCGCAGGCCCAGCACTGGCAAAAACAACTTTTGCAGCGCAATCCGGATCAATTAATGGCGTGGAAGCAACTGGCAGCCTTGCAGCAGCTGGCCGGACAACCTAGCAAAGCCTTAGCTACCCTGCGTACGGCATACATTAAAGGCATCACTTTTAAAGCTTCTGATTTAGATGATTTAATTGCTCTAGCTGCTGTATCGGATCAGCCTTGGCAAGGTGCACGTCTGCTTGAAGGTATGCTGCACCATAGTTTGCTCAGCACAAGTCCTGCACTGCAAGAACGTCTAGCGCAGCTGCACTGGCAAGCCCGTGACTATCCAAGTGCAGCGCAGGAGTATGCCAATCTGGCCAAGCATAGCGGGAAAGGCCAGCACTGGCTCAATCTCGCCCAGTTAGAAATCCAACAAGGCCGCTGGCAAGCCGGTTTGCAAGCATTGGCGGCCGCCGAAAAAGCCGGTGCAAATCAGCAGCAAGTTGAAGCGTGGCGCGATTGGGCAAAAAAACGTCTAGCGCTCGAACAACAACACAGCACGCAATTGGCAAATAAATAACCGAGTACAGGCAGCGTGTTGTTCCAGATGCCCGTGTCAGCTATTGGGGGTGTTTCTATACCTACCGGCGGCTAGGAGATTGCTGCGTTGGCAGCTGGCGGCACTAAGACTGCGATTGATAGGTACTAATGGCAAGTTATTAACGCTTACACTCTGGTGCGGCCACTTGGGCCTCACGCCGCAAAAGAGAAAGGTATGGCTTTGTGTGTTTTCTCTGCTATAGCCGTTGCGCTGGTTCAATAAGGCTGAGAGGCAGTGTTTTGCTACTGCCTAGGGCTGGCTCTCTAGGTCATTGCGCCAGCGAAGTAATAGCCCACTGCAGCAACAGGTGACCTCAGGTAAAAACTTTCAATAGACAATAAAAAACCCCAGCCGAGGCTGGGGTTTTTGTGCAACACACAGTCAGAGACTGTTAAACCATTCTAACGATTAAACGTTATCGAACTGGCTCATGGTGTTGTCTTCACCGCTTGCTTTCAGTGCTGCGTCACCAGAGAAGTACTCTTTATGACTGTCACCGATATCAGAACCCGCCATGTTTTGGTGACGTACGCACGCAATACCTTGGCGAATTTCTTTACGCTGAACGCCTTCAACGTAAGCCAGCATACCTTCTTCACCGAAGTAGCCTTTAGCCAGGTTGTCAGTCGACAGCGCAGCAGTGTGGTACGTAGGTAGAGTGATCAAGTGGTGGAAGATACCCGCTTCACGCGATGCATCTTTCTGGAAGCTCTGGATACGCGCATCCGCTTCGTTGCACAACTCAGTACCGTCGTAGTCAGCACTCATCAAGCGAGCACGATCGTATGCAGAAACGTCTTTACCTTCCGCAGCCCAATCATCAAACGCTTGTTGACGGAAGTTCAGCGTCCAGTTGAACGATGGGCTGTTGTTGTAAACCAGCTTAGCGTTTGGAACTGCTGCACGAATCTTGTTAACCATTTCTGCGATTTGGCCAACGTGTGGTTTTTCAGTTTCGATCCACAGTAAGTCAGCACCGTTTTGCAGTGAGGTGATGCAGTCAAGGATAACGCGCTCAACACCGGTGTTTTCACGGAACTGGAATAAACCGCTGGCTAAACGTGCTGGCTTCAGCAGTTTACCGTTTGATTTAACAACAACGTCACCGTTTTCGATTTCGCTTGCATCGTTGATGTATGTACCATCAAGGAAGCTGTTGTATTGGTCGCCCAAGTCGCCTGGCTCATTGGTTACTGCGATTTGCTTAGTTAAGCCAGCGCCCAAGGAGTCAGTACGTGCAACGATCACACCGTCGTTAACGCCGAGTTCTAGGAACGCGTAACGTACAGCATTGATTTTTGCTAAGAAGTCAGCGTGTGGCACTGTTACTTTACCGTCTTGGTGTCCACATTGCTTTTCATCAGATACTTGGTTCTCGATCTGAATCGCAGCCGCACCGGCTTCGATCATTTGCTTAGCCATCAAGTAGGTGGCTTCTTCGTTACCGAAACCAGCATCAATGTCAGCAATGATGGGTACAACGTGAGTTTCGAAGTTTTCGATTTGATCCAGCAGTGCTTTTTCTTCAGCAGCGTTGCCCGCTTTGCGTGCTTTGTCTAACGCAGTGAACAGAAGATCCAGTTCGCGTGTGTCAGCTTGACGCAAGAAGGTGTACAGCTCTGAGATTAATGAAGCAACAGAGGTTTTTTCGTGCATTGACTGGTCAGGCAGTGGGCCGAACTCAGAACGCATTGCCGCAACCATCCAACCTGACAGGTAGAGGTAGCGCTTGTTCGTGGTTTTCAGGTGTTTTTTGATAGCGATCAGTTTTTGCTGACCGATGAAACCGTGCCAGCAACCCAGCGACTGGGTGTATACAGATGAGTCGGCATCGTACTCAGCCATATCTTTACGCATAATAGCTGCAGTGTACTTAGCGATGTCCAGACCGGTTTTGAAACGGTTTTGAATGCGCATACGAGCGGCAGACTCGGGGTTAATTGCGCTCCAGCCATTACCGGCTTGTTCTTTAAGAGCGGCAATTGCCTTAATTTCGTTTTGATAAGTTGACATGGTCAATCCTTCAAAGAAGAGTGAAGTGAGTTTGAGCACCGACTGCCCACACACAACCTGCTATCGCTGGAAGTTTAAATTGCGGGTTAGCTTCCGCTTGGAGTGCCGATAATTGACTAGAACACTGTGTCTTTAAAGAATAGGGCGCGATCAGATAAAAATGGCTGCTGCATTAAGTTGTGATATCGTCAACCTAACATCCGCAAACGCGACTCACTGTAGTGAGTTATCTGATGCATCAATGATGCATACTGCTTCCCCGTCCCTCAGGACAACAACGATCCAGTCGCAACCTCGTCACAGCATCTTTTGGATGTTGTTAACACAAAACTACTTAGGAGATACTCTTAAGTAAGCTTTGGAACGCGTATTAAGGCGTTCTGGCTAGCGGGAGCGGGGCTATAATGCACCCTAGAAGCGCGTTCGTCAAATGTTTTGTAGTGTTGTTTTATTTTCACTACATAAAATTGAAAAGAGGGTGAAAGCCGTCCGCTTAATCCAGTACTTCAACTTTTATCTGTAACTGGCTGGTTTCTTGTCCTGTGCTATTACGCTGTTGTAGAAAACCATCTTGATGCTGCTGGTTATCTTGGCTGCTAGCACTGACATTGATCCACTCACCCAAGCGGCCGCTGACACGACTGGAGGTGCTTTGGGTCTCAATCACATTGTTGTATTGCTGACTGCGCCGATCATTTTGGCTGTTGATCTCAAGTTGTACTTGATCGCCGTGCACCGTTGCGGTGACATAAAAGCCTTGATTAACTGAGCGGTACTCGATGTACTCTTGGATGTGCCCATATTGATCGTAGCGGCTTGAGCGCTGTGGGATACTTTGCCCGACTTGAAGCAGAGCGGCAGAGCCTTCGAGGGTTTGCACTGTTTGGAGTGAGGTGTCGCGGCCTTGCGTATTGTTGCGAATAATGCGTATGCGGTCTTGGCCTTGTTGCTCACCTTGACCAAGTGTTATTTCGCCATGGCGCCCGCCAATAGAACCGTCAGTGTGGTAGCCGCGCTCACTGTTATGTTGATTACCTTGGCTGTCGACCGTGATTAATAAGCGGCGAGGCTGGATATCAATACGTTCCAGCACCGAGCGTAACTCAGCTATTTTATCCTGACTGGCATTCACAATCAGTTGATTACCATAGGCGCTTGCTCGACCATCGCTACCTAATACTGATTGAGCTACGGGTAAAATATCTTGTGCCATGCGAAAGTTGAGTTGAATCACCTCACTGGCAGCCTGCGCTAGCGTACTGCTGCACAGCAGCAAGATCAGTGTGCAAAAGCGGGTTAGGGCGCGCATAACGGCATACTCCGTAGATTGACATCGCTATAGTTTTTACTTGCTATCGGACTGATACTCGTGGTGCAAAGCGCGAGCAGTGCCGCTGCACTTGCTCGCATTCTCAGTTATTGCTGCGCTGTTGTAGAGTAAAACCGCTTAGGGATTATTGGCTATTGCGCAGCATCTCAATATGCGGAATACCCGCTTCAAGAAATTCATCACTGACTACAGTAAAGCCTAAGCGCTCATAAAAACCTGCCGCATGCACTTGGGCAGTTAACATTTGCTGGGTTAAGCCTTTACGCTCTGCTTCTTTGACTGCGGCCATTAGCAATTGTTCGCCGATATGCATGCCGCGCCAGTCTTTTAAAACGGATACACGGCCAATACAGCCGTCGGCTAATAAGCGTGCGGTACCGATAGCAAAATCGCCTTCATAGGCAAGAAAGTGGGTCGCGGTGGCATCATCGCTATCCCATTCTTGTTCTGGGGTGACGCCTTGCTCTTGGATAAAAACGCTTTCACGAATACGACGTAAATCTGTATTGTCTTTATGCCAGTCGGCAATGCGAATCTGCAAATCACTCATCGATACACTCCAGGCTTCCTTGTTTAATTAGTTCGCAGAGTAAAGTGCTGGCCTCTGCATCATTGATCCAAGGTTCTAAATTATCCATATGCATGGCATCAGCGTCACAGAGTAGATCTAATAATGGCACTAAATGCTCACTTAAAATACGACTGTTACCACTGACAAAAAATACCACAGCAGGTTCAGTATCGAGCTGTATATGGCTCCAAGCAAAACGTGCTGTTGGATTACGAGTAAATACAGCACCTTGGTTCAGGGTATCTTGCAATTCATCTGCGCTAATGTCACTACCGACCAATAGATCAGGGTAGCGAGGCTCAGTCATATGCTGGCCAAACCAGGTGAGCAACATGCGATCATCATCCAGTTGCTCGCTGATTAACTGACGTAAACGCTGGATATCTTCTGGGCGAATACAGTTAGGATTGCTCACCGGCGACATCGTTGCATCGCCATAGCGTTGCTCATCGGGTAAGAAACGTGCAACAAAATCAGCATAGTGGGTGACAGCTTCAGCGGTTGACGGTGCGCGAAAGCCTACCGACCAAGTCATGCAGTCGGTTTTTGCAATGCCCCAATGTGCTAAACGTGGCGGTAAATAGAGCATATCGCCGGGTTCTAACACCCACTCATCGGTTTGTTCAAATTCTTTTAGAATGCGCAGGTCAGGGTGTTCAAGGATGGCGCTTTGGTTGTCGCACATTTGACCAACTTTCCAGTTGCGCTGGCCTTCAGCTTGCAGCAAAAATACATCGTAATTGTCATAGTGCGGGCCGACACTACCACCTGGAACAGCAAAACTGATCATTACATCATCAACGCGCCAGCTCGGCAGGAACTTAAAGTGCTCAAGCACTTCAGCCACCTCCGGACTAAATTGATCAACGGCCTGGACCAATAATGTCCAGTCACGCTCAGGTAGGGTGCTGTAGGTATCGTCCTCAAACGGGCCTTGCTTTAGCTGCCACGGCGTTTCGCCATGCTCTAAAACAATACGCGACTCAACCAGTTCTTCGAGTGAGAGTCCAGCGAGGTCGTTGCCATCTAGCGGGCTGACAAAGTGAGGTATGGCTTGGCGGATCAATAGCGGCTTTTTTTGCCAATAATCGCGCAGAAAAACGTCGGCACTGATGCCACCTAAAATCTCAAGCGGTGTATTAAATGGGGTAGACACGTGACTGATTCCAAAATAAGCACTGAAAATAAAACGCCCGGGTTTAGCCGGGCGTCAAAACACTGAAATAGCTAAAGAGGATTAAACGCGCTTAGCTTGTGCGCCTGCATTGCCAATGTAATTGGCAGGCGTCAGGGCGCGCAATTGCACTTTGGCTTCTTCAGGCAAATCTAAGGTTTCAATAAAGGTTTGCAGCACTTGCGCGCTGATACCTTTACCGCGGGTCAGATCTTTAAGCTTTTCGTAGGGGTTTTCGATACCGTAGCGACGCATAACAGTCTGTACTGGCTCGGCTAATACTTCCCAGCAATTGTCCAAGTCGTCGGCGATTTTCGCGGCGTTGAGCTCAAGCTTGCTGACACCTTTGAGGGTCGCTTCATACGCAATCACACTGTGCGCCATACCCACACCTAGGTTACGCAAAACCGTAGAGTCAGTCAGGTCACGCTGCCAGCGTGAAATCGGCAGCTTACTGGCTAAGTGTTGGAAGATAGCATTGGCAATGCCTAGGTTTCCTTCCGAGTTTTCAAAGTCGATGGGATTGACTTTATGCGGCATAGTGGATGAACCAATCTCACCGGCAATGGTTTTTTGCTTAAAGTAACCAATAGAAATGTAACCCCAGATATCACGATCAAAGTCGATCAAAATGGTGTTAAAGCGTGCCACCGCATCAAACAGCTCAGCAATATAGTCATGCGGCTCAATTTGCGTGGTGTAAGGGTTAAAGCTTAAACCTAAATCACCTTCAATAAACTCACGCGCATTGGCTTCCCAATCAATCTCAGGGTAGGCCGACAGGTGCGCATTGTAGTTACCGACCGCACCATTCATTTTGCCGAGCAATGGGATCGCCGCCACTTGGGCGATTTGACGCTCCAAGCGGTACACTACGTTGGCAAATTCTTTACCTAAAGTGGTGGGTGAGGCAGGTTGACCGTGAGTGCGCGAGAGCATCGGTACATCAGCAAACTCAACCGAGAGGGTGCGTAAGCTGTCAGCCAGCTTACGCATCAGTGGCAACAAGACATCGTCACGGCCTTCGCGCAGCATTAAAGCGTGCGAGAGGTTATTGATGTCTTCACTGGTGCAAGCAAAATGAATAAATTCAGTCACTTTCGCCAGCTCGGGGAGTTTTTGCGCTTGCTCTTTGAGCAAGTACTCAACCGCTTTAACGTCGTGGTTGGTGGTGCGCTCAAACTCTTTAACACGCTCAGCGTGCTCAAGCTGAAAGTTTTCCGCCAGTTCATTTAACGCAGCATTGGCTGTGTCAGAAAAAGGCGCCACTTCGGTAATGCTGTGATGGGCGGCTAAGCGCTGTAACCAGCGAACTTCAACCAAAACACGGTTACGAATCAGACCGTATTCACTAAAAATAGGGCGCAGTGCGGTAGTTCTGCTGCCGTAACGGCCGTCAACGGGGGAAACCGCGGTAAGCGAGGAAAGCTGCATGGTGCGTTCTCTACCAATCAATGAATAAATAGGGCGCACAGTGTACATCAAAAGCAGCTGAGGTTTTAGTGTTTACGCCAGAATACCGCCAATAGACTGGCAGTAAAGATCAGTGATGCACCGAATACAGAGGTTAAATCAGGCACTTCATCCCAGAGTAATAAGGAGAATATCCCTGCAAAGACAATGGCTAAGTAGGCCACTGGGCCAATAACGCCTGGCGGGGCTAATGAGTAGGCGCGCGACATTATAATTTGCGCCAAGGCGGCGACTAGGCCTGCAGCAAATAACAATAGCAGTTGCTCGTTGCTTAAGGGTTGCCAAGCCCAGAGTAGCGGTACAGCGGAAATTAAACTGCTGAATAAGGCAAAGTAAAACACCATACGGTAGGCCGGTTCGGTATCGCTCATTTCTCGTATTGAGACAAAGGCGGTGGCCGCCAATAGGCTGGCGGCTAAGCCCACCAGGGATAAATTACTAAAGAGTGCATCGCTGGGTTTAGCAACTAAGATCACACCAATCAAACCCACTAATGAGAAGGCGAGCATGCGTTTAGTCAGCGGCTCTTTTAGCCAGAAATAAGCAATAATGGGGGTAAATACCGGTGCTGAATAGGTGAATAGCATCGCATCAGCCAGTGGTAGATGAGCGATAGCATAAAAGAAACAGTACATAGCCGCTAAGCCATAACTGGTGCGCATTAGGTGTGATTTTAGGCGTTTAGTCTTAAAGGGTTGGAGGCCTTTACTAAGTAGCAAAGGTAAAAAGAAAACAACGCCCACGATGTTTCTAAAGAAAACAATGTTTTCATTATTGATCGTGGCTGAGGCCTGATGAATCAGTACGCCCATGCAAGCAAATAATAGCGCCGAGAGGGCCAGTAAGGCCGCTCCTTGCAGGGGGCGTACGCTACGTTGGTTCATGGTCGGCGTGCATTTAACTCGTTGAGCATCGCGCTGCGCTTGGTCAGTAAGTGCCAGCGCCGTCCGCCCAGTTGTCGCCATAGGCGCGCCGAACGAATTCCCGCAAATAGCAGCGCGCGTACTTTGGCCGCGGTGGCGTCTTGCTGCAGAAAACGCATATCACCATGCACCTGAATACGCTGCTTAAAAGTGCTTATGGTGTCTTGATAGAGTGCGCCAAAGGATGAGGCAATAGTATCGCTGGATAGGCCATAGAGTTCGACTTGCTGTTCGATTCTCGGTAAGCGCTGGCCAGCAATCTCGAGCAAGTCATCGCGGCGCGAGAATTGTTTCTCTAAGCTGAGCATAGACACCACGTAGCGTAAGCTTTCGCGCGGCAAGTTATCTGTTTTACGCTCTAAGATGGCTTGCAGTAACTTGTAGCCTTCGCGCAGGCCTAGGTCATCACCGCCATACACATCAAGGGTGGTGTCCGGGTTGCGCACTAGCAGGGTTTTCAGCATATAGGCCAGTGCCGCATCACTGACTTGGCCGCTATGCGCAAGTTTATTGACCAAGGCTGCGGCTTGAAAAACACCGGCCAAAGCGGTCATTTGTTCTTGAAGTGGAGTCATGGTCGTTGAATACTCTCATCCCAAGGGCTACAGGCTTCAATTACGCCACCGCCGAGGCAAACATCATCGGCATAAAACACAATAGATTGGCCTAAGGTCACGGCGCGTTGTGGTTGCTCAAAGGTGACCAAGTAGCCATCAGGCGTCTGCTCAATAGAGCACGCCTGATCGCTTTGGCGGTAGCGTACTTTGGCGGTTAGAGTATTGAGATCATCAAGATTGACTGGGTTGATCCAGTTGACCTCGCGAGTCAGTAAGGTGCGCGAAAATAGCCAAGGGTGATCGTTACCTTGACCCACAATCAATACATTACGCGCGAGGTCTTTGGCTAAGACATACCACGCCTCTTCACTGGCATTTTTTAAGCCGCCAATACCTAAGCCTTGGCGTTGGCCAATGGTGTGATACATCAAGCCATTGTGCTGGCCCAGTTCTGTGCCGTCAGTGGTTTCAATCACACCTGGCTGCGCAGGCAAGTACTGCTTAAGAAAGTCGGTAAAACGCCGTTCCCCAATAAAGCAAATACCGGTGGAGTCTTTTTTCTTGGCGGTAATTAAGCCGTGTTGCTCGGCCAGCTCACGCACCGCAGGTTTTTCATATTCGCCGACCGGGAAGAGTGATTTGTGAATTTGCTCACCACCCACCGCATGCAAGAAATAGCTTTGATCTTTATTGCTATCGACACCCTTAAGCAATTGACTATGGCCATCAATATCACGACGACGCACATAGTGACCGGTGGCAATCAAATGCGCGCCCAGCTGTTCTGCGTAATCGAGAAAGGCTTTAAATTTGATTTCACGATTACACAGAATATCGGGATTAGGCGTACGTCCCGCTTTATATTCTTCAAGGAAGTGCTCAAAGACGTTATCCCAGTACTCGGCAGCAAAATTGGCCGTGTGTAATGTAATCCCTAAGGTATTGCACACCGCTTGGGCATCGGCGAGGTCTTCTTTGGCAGTACAGTATTCAGTACCATCATCCTCCTCCCAGTTTTTCATAAATAACCCTTCCACTTGATAGCCTTGCTGGATCAGCAACAAAGCCGCAACAGAAGAATCAACACCGCCGGACATGCCGACAATTACACGGGTTTCAGAAGGAGTATGCATGGCAATCTAAATAAGCTAATTAAAGAAAAATAGTTTAGCAGACTTGTGCCTCGCTAGGGAGAGCAGTGGCAGAGGGCTTTAGTTTTTAAACAGCTCCAAAGAAAAGCGTACGCCACTTAAATAATCCTCAACGCTGCGCAACACCATCGGGCTGCGCCACAGCTCACGCTGCTCGAGTAATTCTTCATGACTGAGCCAGACTGGGCCAATAATACCTGTGTCCAATGTGTAATTGTCGCGTTGTTGCACTGCGTGACCAGCAAAACACACACGCTGATAGGTGATGTTATTGCTCGGAGCTTTATATAAATAAATACCTAGCAGGTGAGAAATCTCAATATCCCAGCCGGTTTCTTCTAAAGTTTCACGAATTGCTGCCTGAATTAGACTTTCGTCCATTTCTAAGTGGCCGGCAGGCTGGTTTAATACAGTGCGATTTTCAGCATGCTCTTTAACGAACAAAAAACGGCCATCTCTTTCGATAACGGTGGCAACGGTGATGTGCGGAGTAAAGCGAGTCATAAGTAACCTCGGCAGATAGAAAGCTTAGGTAATGTTCGGATTATCGATACATATTTGTGTGAAATGTTCGAGATTGCACGATGTTAGACGTAGAAATAGCGGTAGTGGATGAATAGTTTGACTACAGCAATCTATTCGGCGATCGTTTAAAGAGTGTATGATACGCGCTGCACTGACTGCGCCACAGCGTTAAAAGCGCTCAAGCGAGTCAAATAGATAGCATGTGTGACTTTTTTTATAGTACAGAGGTCATACATGCCGATTAAGTTTGAATTATCGCTGTCAGGCCACACGCGTGACAGCTTTTTAAAGACCACGTAAATGACGGAGTCCAGCATGGGATACCAAAAGATCCAAGTGCCAGCCGGTGACAAAATCACCGTTAATGCAGATATGACTTTAACTGTACCAAACAATCCAATCATTCCTTACATCGAGGGTGATGGTATTGGTTCGGATATCAGTCCAGTAATGATTAAAGTGGTCGATGCCGCTGTAGAAAAAGCTTACGCAGGTAAGCGTAAAATTTCTTGGATGGAAGTTTTCGCCGGTGAGAAAGCTACCCAGGTTTATGATTCAGAAACTTGGTTGCCAGAAGAGACACTTAACGCAGTACGTGACTACGTTGTTTCTATCAAAGGTCCTTTGACTACGCCAGTTGGCGGTGGTATTCGTTCATTGAACGTTGCCCTACGTCAGCAATTAGACCTCTATGTTTGCTTGCGTCCAGTACGCTGGTTTACCGGTGTACCAAGCCCTGTTAAGCGTCCACAAGACGTTGATATGGTGATCTTCCGTGAAAACTCTGAAGACATCTACGCCGGTATTGAGTGGCAAGCAGGTACGCCAGAAGCTACAAAAGTAATCAAGTTCTTCACTGAAGAAATGGGCGTTACCAAAATCCGCTTTACTGAAAACTGCGGTATTGGTGTTAAGCCAGTATCAGAAGAAGGTACTAAGCGTTTAGTCCGTAAAGCACTGCAGTACATTGTGGATAACGATCGTGAGTCACTGACTATCGTACACAAAGGCAACATCATGAAGT